>ENA-OQHA01000010-OQHA01000010.1-human-gut-metagenome-genome-assembly--contig:-NODE-10-length-88510-cov-5.016281_pt1 | contig 88510 bp, 88 predicted proteins | sample MGYA00242558_ERZ504707 | MGnify/ENA primary metagenome ERZ504707 (study PRJEB26092, sample SAMD00036197) | human gut metagenome | host: Homo sapiens | study: EMG produced TPA metagenomics assembly of... | reverse complement strand
TCTTTACGCCAACAAGGAACATCTTTCTTATAAAGAAATGCAACGTTGCATTTCCAATCAGACTTATGTAGGTTTATTAGGTAATAAGGACAATATGTCAAAAGGATTACTCGAAAGATATCCTAATGCACCAATCATGTTTAAAGATACTCTGTTTGTAGATTTTCTTAATTTGCCGAAAAAGCATAGCGAATCAATACTAAGAAATGGCTTGGTAGAACACATGAAACAGTTTATTCTTGAACTGGGAAAGGATTTTATATTCATGGATCAGGAATATCGTCTTAATATAGGAACATCTACATTCAAGGCTGACTTACTGTTCTTTCATCGTGGTTTACAGGCATTGGTTGCTGTGGAATTAAAAAAGACGAAGTTTCATCCTCGTGACCTTGGGCAACTAGAATTTTATTTGGAAGCACTCGATCGGGATGTAAAACGTTCAAACGAAAATCCGTCTATTGGTATCATTCTCTGCCTGAAGCAGACCGGGTAGTAGTAGAATATGCTATGAGTCGAAGCATGAGTCCTACCATGATTGCTGAATACAAACGCATTCTCATTCCGCAAGAACGCATGCAGCAACAGCTGAATGAGTTTTGCAATCTATTCTTAAACAAAGACTAGCCGAAATGGATACAAAGAAATTACGTCAAAAAATATTAGATCTCGCCATTCGTGGTAAACTTGTTCCTCAAGATCCGAATGACGAACCTGCATCTGTATTGCTTGAACGCATTAAAGCAGAGAAGGAACGTTTGATAAAAGAGGGAAAAATAAAGCGTAGTAAAAAACAGCTAAAACTTCCGATACGCCCCATTATGAGAACGTATCATTGAGATGCCCAATAATTGGGTATGGACGACAGTAGATGAATTATGTGATGTTGTTAGAGGAGGATCTCCACGTCCTGCAGGAGATGAAAAATATTATAATGGAGCAATTCCTTTTTTAAAAGTAGCAGATTTAACTAAAGATGATGAGATATATGTATATAAAGCAGAATATACAATAAAAGAGGCCGGCCTGAAAAAACTAGATTGGTTAATGAAGGAACATTATTATTGACAAATAGTGGAGCAACTTTAGGCGTACCTAAAATTACTACTTTTTCAACGACTTTTAACGATGGTATTGCTGCTTTTCTTTATATAAATAAAGAAATACAGCTGTATTTATATTGGTTTCTTAAATCAAAGACAGATAGTTTTAGAAAAATAGACCAAGGTGCAGCCCAACCAAATCTTAATACAGATTTAATAAAATCGATACCAATTCCTTTACCACCTCTTACAGAGCAAAAACGGATAATAAAAGAAATAAAACGGTGGTTTTCTCTCATTAACCAAATAGACCAAAATAAATCAGACTTACAGACAATCATCAAGCAAGCCAAAAGCAAGATACTAGACCTTGCCATTCATGGTAAACTCGTACCACAAGATCCAAATGACGAACCCGCATCAGAACTGCTCAAGCGCATCAATCCGAGTGCTAAAATTACTTGTGATAACGCGCATTATACGCAGTTACCTAAAGGATGGTTAGTTGCCCCCATGCAAATACTATGTTCTTTGATTGATGGCAATAAACAAAATGGCATAGAACGAATAAATCTTGATGTCAAATATTTGCGTGGTGAACGAGAACCGAAGACTTTAACTTCAGGCAAATTTATACCTGCAAATTCTCTTTTAATTTTAGTTGATGGGGAGAACTCTGGTGAGGTATTCAGAACTCCAATCGAAGGTTATCAAGGTAGCACTTTCAAACAGTTGTCTATCAACGAAAATATGAATACAGAATATTTGTTACAAGTTATCAACTTTTATAGAAAATTATTGCGAGAGAACAAGATTGGCTCTGCCATTCCTCATTTAAACAAGAAGCTGTTTAAAGAAATCAAAGTTTCTATACCACCCTATAAGGAGCAACAAAGGATAGTAGATTCTATAAATAAAGCGTTTATGTTTCTAGATATGATAATGGAGAATTTATAAACTCTCCATTATCATATCTAATTTAGCAAAGATACTGTGAACGGCAAAAACAATTCGTTTTTGCTCTTTTTGGGGTGGTATTGGTATCTCTAATTTAGAATATTCAGAAATCCAATATCGTTTATGAGTGTCACCTATTAATCTTGTTATGCTCATAAAGATTGCTACATAATCAATCTCAACATTTTGATTTACTTTAAGTATTTTCATTGCCGATGATTTTACCTTGAAAGGGAAATTAACCAGTTTTGAATCTGTTGTAAAATCATCAAATATTATACAAGGAAGATTTGAATATATACCTGTCGTTTCATTAGTATAGCCAATTATAAAAGACTTACCAGCCGTCAAAACAGGAGTTGAATAAGAAGTATCATAATCCGTAGATTCTACGATATAATCCGTTGGTTGTTCATAATCAGTAATTTGCTCAAGTCTACAAATAGCCCATCCTTTAGGTAACTGCGTATAATGCGCGTTATCACAAGTAATTTTAGCACTCGGATTGATGCGCTTGAGCAGTTCTGATGCGGGTTCGTCATTCGGGTCTTGAGGCACAAGTTTGCCGTGTATCGCCAAATCAAGTATCTTGCTTTTAGTCTTTTTAATAATAAATTGTAAATCGGTTTTATTTTGTTCAATTTCATCAATAAAAGCAAACCAGCGCTCTATTTCTATTATTATCCTTTCTTGCTCAGGAAGCGGTGGTAGAGGAATAGCTGTATTGACAATTATTTCTTTCGAGATATTGGGTTGTGCTCCCCCACCTCCTTTTGCTATAAATATATCCCTATGAGATAAAAGAAAATAAAATAGGTAGTATTGAGTTATTGCATAATATTCAATACAGGCGCAACATGCTTGGTTTGTTGTTGCAGGGAAGGTGAGTATTCCCAATTTTCCTATTGTTGCCCCATACATAGCCATAAGAACACTTCCTGTAGGATTTATTTAGCTGAAGAATTTGTAACTGCTTCTTCTGTAATACCTTCTGGAATATTAGTAATTAAACCATCATTTAAATCACCAGTTTTAAGCCATGGAATATTTCCACCATAATAAGATTTATTGGAACGGCTTGGTGTTCCACCTGATTGCCAAATACCAATATTCCCTAAAGTTGTCCATACCCAATTCTCCGGAATTTCAAACGGTACGTTCTCATAATGGGGCGTATCGGAAGTTTTTATTAGGTGTAGTGTTGATAAATGTTATTGAAATGTAAAAAATGAGTTTGATATTTTGAATCATTCGGGTAAGTTTATTATAAATTAAAGAATCTCTTTTGTAGCATTTTTTTATATTGTATTCAAACTTATAGGCGATATTGATGCCACAAAAAACGATTCACCCGCTGAAATCCAGCACGGTGAATCCGTTTTCTATATAGATAAAGAATAAGTTTATTCCTTGTCTTTCAATGCGTCAAAAATCAGTTTTTCCAGTTCGTCGGCCAGTTCCGGATTATCCTGGATGCACTGTTTGGCCGCATCACGTCCTTGACCTAATTTGGTGTCGTTGTAGCTGTACCATGAACACTCTTCTTGATGATGCCTAATTCAGCTCCCAAGTCGATAATTTCACCGCTGCGAGAGATACCTTCACCGAACATGATGTCGAATTCGGCTTTGCGGAAAGGAGGAGCTACCTTGTTCTTTACAACTTTGACACGTACCTGGTTACCGATGACTTCTTCGCCGTCTTTCAGCTGAGTAGCGCGACGGATGTCCAGACGGACAGAAGCATAGAACTTCAGGGCGTTACCACCAGTGGTAGTTTCGGGGTTACCGAACATCACACCGATCTTCTCACGCAACTGGTTGATGAAGATACAAGTGGTGTTGGTCTTGCTGATGGCAGAAGTCAGCTTACGCAGTGCCTGTGACATCAGGCGGGCTTGCAAGCTACCTTGTTGTCGCCCATGTCGCCTTCGATTTCAGCTTTCGGGGTAAGGGCAGCTACAGAGTCGATGACAATGATGTCGATGGCCGATGAACGGATCAGCTGTTCGGCGATTTCCAGCGCCTGTTCACCGTTGTCGGGCTGTGAAATCCACAAGTTGTCGATGTCCACTCCTAACTTGGCAGCATAGAAACGGTCGAATGCATGCTCAGCATCGATGAAAGCAGCGATACCGCCTGCTCTCTGTGCTTCAGCAATGGCATGAATGGCCAGTGTGGTCTTACCAGATGATTCCGGACCGTAGATTTCGATGATACGTCCTTTCGGATAACCGCCTACACCGAGTGCGGCGTTCAAGGCGATAGAACCGGTCGGGATGACTTCTACTTCCTGCACGTGGTCGTCGCCCATTTTCATGATAGAGCCTTTTCCAAAGCTCTTTTCAATCTTGTCCATGGCGGCCTGCAGGGCTTTCAGCTTTTCGCTGTTATTGGGTTTCGGGGCATTTTCAATGCCACCTTCAAACTCTAATTCGTCTTTTTTTGCCATAAATTACTGTAAGATTTGTGAGGCATGATCTTTGGTCTTTACTTCTTTAGGAGAAATAATCCGTTCGATAATGCCTTCTTCGTTAATGATGAAAGTGGTACGGAAGGTACCCATGTATTTGCGTCCGTACATGCTTTTTTCTCCCCATACACCGAAAGTCTCTACCAGCTTGTGTTCCGTATCGGCAATCAGTGTGAACGGAAGCTGGTTCTTTTCGATGAATTTCTGGTGTGACTTCTCGTCGTTGATGCTGACGCCGATTACTTCGTAACCCGCTTGCTTGAGTTCGGCATAGTTGTCGCGAAGGTTGCAAGCCTGTGCCGTACAGCCGGAAGTCATGTCTTTAGGGTAAAAATAGAGTACGATTTTTTTGCCTGCATAATTGCTCAGGCGGATTTCTTCACCTTTTTCGTTGATTCCCAGTATTTCGGGAGCTTTGTCTCCAATATTCATATCGTAAGGGAAATTTTTAGAAAAAAGAATCAGGAACGAAGAATGAGTACTCCTTCTTCATTCTTGATTCTTTTTATGGTTAAGGTAATGTGATTACAGTTCCAGGTCACCGTCGAATACTTCATGCCAAGGCAATCCGTATTTGTTCAAAGCTTCCATGAATGGATCCGGATCGAATTCTTCTACATTCCATACACCCGGACGCTTCCACAAGCCTTTCAGGAACATCATGGCACCAATCATGGCCGGTACACCGGTGGTGTAGCTTACGCCCTGCATGCCTGTTTCCTGATAAGCTGCCTGGTGAGAGCAGTTGTTGTATACATAATAAGTATGTTCTTTTCCGTCTTTGATACCACGGATACGGCAACCGATTGAAGTTTCGCCTTCGTAGTTTTCGCCAAGGTCTTGCGGGTTAGGCAGCACGGCTTTCAGGAACTGCAAAGGAACGATTTCCATACCGTTGTAGTTGATAGGTTCGATGCTGGCCATACCGATGTTCTGGATTACACGCAAGTGAGTCAGGTATTCCTGTCCGAAAGTCATCCAGAAACGGGCACGCTTGATGGTCGGGAAATTCTTGACAAGTGATTCCAGTTCTTCGTGATACAGAAGATAAGAATCACGCGGACCGATGTTAGGATAAGTCAGGTCTTTGTGGAATTCCAGCGGCTGGGTAGTAACCCATTGTCCGTTTTCGTAATAACGTCCGTTCTGTGTGATTTCGCGGATGTTGATTTCCGGATTGAAGTTGGTAGCGAAAGCCTTGTGGTGATTTCCGGCATTGCAGTCTACGATGTCCAGGTAGTGGATTTCATCGAAATGATGTTTTGCTGCGTATGCGGTGTATACTCCACTTACTCCCGGGTCGAATCCGCAGCCCAGAATGGCAGTCAGTCCGGCATCTTCAAAGCGTTTTTTGTATGCCCACTGCCAGCTGTATTCAAAGTGTGCCTCGTCTTTAGGCTCGTAGTTTGCTGTATCCAGGTAGTTCACTCCCGCCTGAAGACACGCTTCCATAATCGTTAAATCCTGGTAGGGAAGTGCTACGTTAATAACGATTTCGGGTTTAAAACTGTTGAATAAAGACACAAGTTCATCCACATTGTCGGCATCTACCTTAGCGGTCTTGATGTTGGGGTTACCAATTGCTTTGACAATTGCGTCGCATTTTGACTGTGTGCGGCTGGCAATCATGATTTCAGAAAAGACTTCCGGATGCTGAGCCACTTTGTGTGCAACAACGGTACCTACACCGCCTGCACCGATAATCAATACTTTACTCATTTATTACTTTGAAACTTTAAATGCCCGGTAAACGTTACCGTTCAGTATGCAAAGATAGAAAATAATTCAAAATATGGTGCAGTATTCTGGGGATATACGTATTTTTGTAAATGAACAATTCTTAAAAATGGATTGTTTGTGAATTTGTGATTAAGATTAAAAAGGAAAAACAAGTTATGAATAAGAAGTATTTTGCAGCTGCAGCTTTGGCTTGCGCACTGATGAGTTGTGGAACCGGAAAGAATTCGGTAGCAGTAGTAGACTTTACAGGGGAATGGAATATTGTAGAAGTGAACGGAGAAAAGGTGAGTGCGGAAAATGCACCATTCTTGGGCTTTGACAAGGACGGACACCGTTTATATGGTAATGCTGGATGCAATCGCCTGATGGGAAGCTTTGAGTTGGATACCCTGAATGCCGGAAAAGTGAAATTTGGTCAGGTGGCTGCTACCCGGATGATGTGTCCGGATATGACGTTGGAGCAGAATGTGCTGGAAGCATTGAATAAAGTGGCTGGATATGAAACAGTAGGTGAAGATGTAGCACTGAACGATGCGGAAGGTAAACCGGTAATATTGTTGCAGAAGCGTGAAGTGGCAGAAGTATCTGTAAACGACCTGAATGGTGCCTGGGAAATTGTTTCTGTAAAAGGTAATCCTGTGAGGGAAGTGGAAAAACAGCCGCAATTGGTTTTTAATGTAGCTGAAAAAAGAGTACACGGTAATGCCAGTTGCAATACGATAAACGGTTCTTTCACACAGGAAGAAGGACAGGCTGCTTCTCTCCGTTTCAGTCAGATGATTTCTACCATGATGGCATGCCCGAACATGGATGTGGAGTCTTCTATCTTGAAAGCTTTGGATGAAGTACGTAGCTTTGAAATCAAGGCAGACGGAACCGTAAGCCTTTTGGGAGCAGACGGAGCAGAAGTATTGTCATTGAAGAAGCTGGCCGAAACAGAAGCTGAAGCTTGATAAATCTGCCGGCTGTAGTATAAGGTCCGAGGAAAAATATTATCTTTGCAGAAAGAAGCATAAACCTTATAATAATATGACTAAAAAAATACTTTTGTTGGGTTCCGGGGAACTCGGAAAGGAATTTACCATTGCTGCCCAGCGTTTGGGACAGTATGTAATTGCGTGTGACTCTTATGCTGGTGCACCGGCTATGCAGGTGGCAGATGCATGCGAGGTATTCAGTATGTTGGATGGAGAAGCTTTGGACCGTGTGGTAGAAAAGTATCGTCCGGATATAATTGTTCCTGAAATAGAAGCAATTCGTACTGAACGGCTTTATCACCTGGAAAAAGAAGGTATACAGGTTGTACCAAGTGCCCGTGCGGTGAATTTACGATGAACCGTAAGGCTATCCGTGATTTGGCAGCGAAGGAACTGGGACTGAAGACGGCAAAGTATTTTTACGCTTCTTCTTATGAAGAACTGAAGGAAGCTGCCGGAAAGATTGGCTATCCTTGTGTCATCAAGCCGTTGATGTCTTCTTCAGGTAAGGGACAGTCTGTTGCCAAGAGTGAGGAAGACTTAAAGTATTCTTGGGAATACGGATGCAGCGGAAGCCGTGGGGATATTAAGGAACTCATTGTAGAAGAGTTCATTCACTTTGACAGTGAGATTACCCTGCTGACCGTGACACAGAAGAATGGTCCTACCTTGTTCTGTCCTCCTATCGGACACGTTCAGAAAGGTGGTGACTACCGTGAAAGTTTCCAGCCGGCTCATATCGCACCGGAACATCTGGCTGAGGCTCAGCAAATGGCAGAGAAGGTGACTCGTGCTTTGACGGGCTATGGCTTGTGGGGAGTAGAATTCTTCCTGAGCCACGAAAACGGAGTTTATTTCTCTGAGTTGTCTCCTCGTCCACACGATACAGGAATGGTTACACTGGCCAATACACAAAACTTGAACGAGTTTGAGCTGCATTTATATGCAGTGTTGGGACTCCCGATTCCAGGTATTACACAGGAACATATCGGAGCTAGTGCCGTAATTCTTTCTCCTGTTTCCAGCCAAAAGGCACCGCAGTATAGAGGAGAGGAACTTGTTTGCTCTCAGCCTAATACTTATCTCCGTATTTTCGGAAAACCTGCTACCCGCTTGAATCGTCGTATGGGAGTGGTGGTTTGCTATGACAAGAATGACGGTGATTTGGATGCACTGCGTGATAAGTGTAAGTCACTGGCTGCAAGGTAGAAGTATATTGAGAATTGATTTATGTCATGAAAATTGCATAAATAAACGAAAAACTTCATTGCTATGTTTTAGAAATATGTTTTAAATACATATATTTGCGCTCGCAAAATTAAACTAAACATAAATGGCAGAAAACAAAACAGTGAAGTATCATATTCCTCACAGAGGGATATATATGTATTCTCATGTATACGAAGGAAAAACTGAAATGATTGTGCTGAATAGCACTGGTTCAGAACAAATTCTGGATAGTGAGTGCTATACTGTCTTAACTAAGGATTCTAAAGAAGGTAGAGATGTTTCGAGCGGGAAAAAGATTGACTTGACAAAGAATTTGGTAATTTCTCCTCGTAAATCATTGATTATTGAATTCTGAGAAATGTTTATAAATAAGGAGACTGTCGTGATGCTGAATCGGACAGTCTCCTTGTTTTTATACCATATCGTCTCCTGCTTTGGTGTATTTCACGCGAATTGTCTTATGGAACGGTATGAAACGTGAAACAATGGCTATGACCAGTGAGATGACAAACAGATAGCCTAATATGTGCTTGAGCGAAAGCAGAAGGCTTTGCTGCTGTAGAGTGGCATAGAGTGTCTGGGTAGCCATTTGTGTAGCTTCTGTATATTCGTGCCCTTGTGCAGATGCTGTGTGAGGGACTGATTGAACTGGCTGGCAGCCAACGGGTCGGTCTGACTGATTGTTTCGGATAGGGAGTACATGTATTTTTGTTCCAGCCGATAGAGGGTATTGCTGTAAAAAGAGGTCGCCAGAATGGGGGCTAGTACTGAACGGAAGCAAATCAGGAAAAAGGCATTGGCCAGCAGGAATTTAGGATTCAGCTCCTCTACGGCGAACAGGGCAAAGGCTATGATGAGTACCAGCATGCCTAATCCTCTTAAGAATACAGGAAGAAAAAGCATCTCGTATGTGCTTTCAGGAGAAACCGTGAAATACAATATTCCGAAAAAGGCTGCAAAGCAACTCATGCCTCCGGCTATCAGAAAGCGGAAACGCCAGCGCTGCCAGCGGAACCACCAGAAGCAGATGAATGCTCCCAATGCATATCCCGGCAACAGATAGATGTAAAGCTGGTACGTGTGTGTACTGTCCACCTTCAGAATGCTGGTCATATAATTGGTCAGCAGGGTGGTGGAGGTACTGAAAAACATGACCAGCATCATGTAGAAGTAACCTACGATGGCTTTTGGCTGGTACAATGGAGCTAGGCTTACATACGGCTGCTTGGAGTGATATTGTTTCCAGATGAAGAACGCAATTAAGATGGGAGCGATGACCAGATAGATCCGGATCTTAAAGGAAGACGTCCAGTCGAGTACTTTCCCATAGTTGATGACGTACATCAGCATCAGCAATCCGGTGGCAATGACAAGCATTTCCCGAATGTGCAGTTCCGAAAGTCGGATGGGTTTAAGCGGACGGTTATGACGGAAACAGACGATGACAATCAGGATGGATGCCATGAGCATCATCATCATGAAGTAATACATGTATTGCCAGTTGTAGTGATAGGCCAGCTCAGCGGTCACAATCATGGACACTTGTCCTCCGGCAAATACTAACGGGTAGAAATAGGAGTAGAACTCACTTCGTACATTTTTCGGGCTGAAAATCTTAGTCGCTCTTCGGATGAACCAAAGCATGAGAAATCCTTTCAGAAAGCCGATAAAGAAACTGCAGATGATGACCAGGTCAATGTTTTGCGAACGGGCACATACCCAGCTGAGCAGGAACTGTATGCTCAGGTCGGTCAGTAGCAGAAACTTGGACGAAAGGGCATCAAGTACCTTGGGTACAATGGGGTAGGCTATGGCCATCCCGGCAGAAGCGGCATAGTATCCCATGGTGATGTCTTCTGTATTGGTTCCCAGTGTACTGGATACTTCGAGCATACTGCCGGTGTAGGAGCCGTTCAGCATGGTTACGGGAAGGATGATGAAGAAGATACATATCATCCCCAACCAGTCGGGAACCCATTGACGTACGGGGACGTCGAGTTGTTTCATGGTCATCATTTGCGTAAGGCTTCAGTTTCTACCATCATTCCGGCTCTCAGACTGCTCATTTCTTCCGGAGTTATGTCTTTCAGGTCAATTCTTACGGGGATACGTTGCTGTACTTTGACAAAGTTTCCGGCAGAATTGTCGGTAGGAACCAGCGAATATTTGGAGCCGGTGGCTTCCGAAATGGCCGTTACAGTGCCGTGAAAGACTTTTCCAGGGAGGGCGTCTACCTTGATGCGTACTTCTTGTCCGATGTAAATGTGGATAATCTGTGTTTCCTTGTAATTGGCTGTCACCCATTTATCCGTATTCCGAACTAGATACGAGATGGTTTGTCCTGCCTGTACATATTGACCGGGTTCCAGGGTTCGGCGTCCCATATAACCGTCATACGGAGCTGTCAGTACGGTATATGACAAATTAAGACGGGTCAAATCCAGGCTGGCTTCCTTGCTCAAGATGGCTGCTTCTGCGCTGGTGGTTCGTCGGGTAGTTTCCGTGAACTGCGATTGAGCCGCTTTTCGCTGTTCTAACAATGCCTGATAGCGGGCCTGGGCTGCTTCGTAAGACGCTTTGGCCTGCTCATACTGCTGTTCGGGCACAGATTCCTCTTTGAGCAGTCTGGCAAAACGGCGGTAGTCCTGCTCCAGCTGCCACAATTTGGCTTTCGCTTCGGCAATATTGGCATCTTGCACGGCGATGTTGGTTTGTGAAGTCTCTATGCCGGAATGAAGTACCTCTTTGGAACCTTTTACATCCAGCAGGGCAGCTTCCGCCTCTTTCACCTTTATCTGATACTCACGGTTGTCCAGTATCAGCAGTGTATCTCCCTGGTGTACATACTGATGTTCTTTGAAGCGTACTTCCTTGATGTAGCCGGAGGCACGGATGTTCAGCGGACTTACGTACTGGTCAATAAAGGCGTCGTTCGTAATTTCATAATGAATGTATTTCCAAAAGTAATTGGCCACCCATATCAGTCCGGAGCCGGCAATCAGAATACATAGAAAGTTGAGCAGGATGTTCTGCAGTCTTCTTTTCCGGAGTTTCTTGTGTGTATCTTGTAGCGTCATATTCTTTATAGTTTAGTGAAGTTATAATCTTCCGCAAGCTTTTTGCAGCTGGTAGTAGGTGTAAATGATTCTGGTGCGCGAAGAAGTCAACTGTAGCTCGGCATTGAGCAACACGGAGTTGGCATCCAGCAGGTCGGTGAGTATGGCCAGCTGGTTCATGTAACGGTTTTGCATGATGCGGTAGTTTTCCTGTGCCTGGCAGACCGACAATTCCCAGGCTTCTTCTTCCTGCAAGGCTTCCTTGTGGCGCAGGATGGCGTTGTAAATATCCATCTGCAGCTGTTGTTTTTTCAGTTCTTCTTCTTTTTTCTGTACGGCAACCTGAAGCTGGCTTTCCTTGATTTTGTGTCCGTTCTTGAATAAGGAAGAGAGCGGATACGACACGGAAAGTCCGATGTTCCAGTTATTGTTGTATAAGTCGGTCATGGTACGCGTAATGGGGCGGGCCAGGGTGTTCGACGCATACAGGTTGATGTTCGGCCTGCGTGAGGCACGGTCTATCTCTATCTGGTTCTGGGCCAGTTCGGTTTCCTTGCGTAGCAGTTGCATGTCTGGTGCCAGCTCGTAGGCTGACAGGAGGTAGTCGTCGTAGCTGTCCAGCGGAGTAGCTTGCTGAAGCAGTGTCGTGTCGGGCGTAATAATCGGGTTACGGTCGTTTCCTAACAACAGGTTTAGTTGTTGCGACACGATGTGAATGCTGTTTTCCGTTTCCTGCAAAGACAGCCGGTCATTGGTCAGTTGCATTTCGCTGCGCAATACGTCATTGTTGGTGATAAGTCCCTCTTTCTTCATTTGACGTATATCTTGCAGGCGACGTTCGGATTCTTCGATGTTACGGGTAAGTACAAGATGCTGTTTGAATAAGGTGAAAAGCGTCAGGTACTGGTTGAGTAATCCCAATTTGATGTCGGCCTGATTCGTCATCCGTTGCAGTCTGGCTATTTCGGTTTCAATGTCTGCCTTCTGGATGGAACGGCGGATTTTTCCTCCCTGATAAAGCGGCTGGTTAAAGTCGACCGTATAATTCTGCGACCAGTCCGGAGTATCAGTAGGTGGGGTTGGAAAGCCCGTTCTGAAAGACCACGGGCTGACCGATGATGCCTCCTTTCAGCCCTATTTCCAAATCAGGAAGCAGGCCGGTTTTGGCATACAATTTCCGTTCATAAGCCATTCTTTCTTTCAGGCTGTCACTCTGCAATTGCAGGCTGCTTTTGATGCCCGATTCGAACAGTTGTTCGACCGACAAGAATAAAGAGTCCTGCTGTGCCTGTGCGGAAACAGCCCAAAACAGACTACCTGTAAAAATCAGTTTTCGTATGATGTTAGAAACCTTCAAGGACATTTTGTACTGTTTTTAATTCAGATAATATCTTTGCCGTTCGTTCGGTAGACAATATTTCTTCTGCATTGGCGTATACCAGATTAAGAATCGGGCGAATCTGGACTTTAAGTGCTTCCCCTTCAGGAGTGAGGTACACCAGTTTGTTGCGTCGGTCGTTCGTATCCTCTTTCCGGTAGACATATCCCTTCTTTTCCAGGTTGTTCATCAGATTGGTCAGGCAGGCTTTGTCCTTGGCTGTACGTTCAGCCAGTGCCTGTTGGGTAATGCCCTGTTCATGCCAGAGACTGCTTAAAACTTGAAGCATTTCGAAGGTGATGCCAGCATTATTATCTTTTAGGGTGCGTTGCATGGCGCGTCGAAAGGCCATGCGAGTGCGGAAAATTTGTATCATGAGTTCCCGGAACTCGTTTCCTTCTTTCATTTTATGAGGTGATTTTTTAGTTATCCGGCTACAAATATAGCTCCTTTTTTTTGAAGTAGTAAAATATTTGACTATTTTGTAGGGAGAAACCTGTGCTTTCATTTGAAAGCGGAGGGGGAAATTCTCAGTACTTCCGAAGGAGTACTCCAGTACTTTCAAGGAAGTACTCGAATACTTTCGGGGAAGTACTTCAGTACTGCCTAAGAAGTACTGAAAAGTAACAATAGGTTTATAATGAGTGTGTTAGAATTTCAGGTAACCGTTCTCTTGCCGGATGATTCCTCGGAAACTAAGTAGGATACCACTTTAATCAGGTGGTTTTCAGTTACTTGCATTTTGTCCTTTATCTCTTGCAACGAAAGCGGATTTTCTTTCAGTAATGCTTGCAATTGCTGACTGATGGCTTCAAACTCTCCCGACTTTAGGCCGGACTGATGTTGCTGCAGGCATACGTCACATTGCCCGCAATTGTGCTCGTTCTTTTCACCGAAATAGCGTAACAGCATCCGGCTTCGGCAGCGGTTCTCGCTTTCTGCATATTCTATCATGGCGTTGATACGCTGCACATAGCTTTCTTTTCTGTCTTCGTAGACTTCCTTACTTAAATAAACGCGTTCCGTTTCTTGTCTTTCGCGCGTATAGATAATGTAAGGTGTCTTTTTTGCGGGGATATAATGCAGGATATGCTGCCGGCTCAGCGAGAGCAGGGTTTCATAGATTTGTTGTTTGCTCAGTCCCGAACGGTCGACAGATTGTCTTCACTGAAATAAGCATAGTCCGTGAAAAGCCCGGTGTAGGTTCTCAGTAGGATACGAAGCAGTTTCTCTGTGTCTTCGCTTTGTTCGCGGATGCGGTACAGTTCTTCCTTGGTGATGGTGAACATGATGCGCGAAGCATTATCTTGCTCATCGGTATATTCCAGATAGCCTGCGCGAGTCAGGATTTTCAAGGCACTGTCGGTCTGTACGGGAAAGTGCCTGAAGTTACGGCAGAATTCATCGATATTGAACGCGAAGGTGCAGCCTCTTCCGTCTCCCATGGCCATTTGGTAATAGAAGTTGATGTCTTCGTAAATTTTTCGGATATAACTTTTCTCGGGAAATGTATCGCTTACCCGCTGTTTGAGTGTGATTTTATCGCGGGCACAGAACAGCAGTACGGCATAGGCTTTCATGCCGTCTCTTCCAGCTCGTCCGGCTTCCTGAAAGTAGGCTTCGGGCGAGTCGGGCACATCGGCATGGATAACCACGCGTACGTCTGGTTTGTCAATTCCCATACCAAAGGCATTGGTGGCTACCATTACACGGAATTCTCCTTTCAGCCAGGCTTTTTGTCGGGAATCTTTGGTCTCGTCGTTGAGTCCGGCATGATAAAAAGTGGCTGTGATGTGGTTGCGGTTCAGGAACTGGGAAATCTCTTTCGTCTTTTTCCGGTTGCGGGTATAGACAATTCCCGACCCGTCGACGCGTTGCAGGATGTGGAGCAGTTCGCTTTCCTTGTCTTCCGTATGACGTACCACGTAGGCCAGGTTCTTCCGTTCAAAGCTCATGCGGAACACATTTTCCTGGCGGAACTGAAGGCGTTGCTGGATGTCGCTGACCACTTCCGGAGTGGCAGTGGCCGTCAGTGCGATGACGGGAACTTCCGGGAGTAGCTGACGTATATCCGCTATTTTCAGGTAAGCAGGGCGGAAGTCGTATCCCCATTGCGAGATGCAGTGTGACTCATCCACGGTGATGAGGCTGACGTGCATGCTGCGGAGTTTGATTTGAAAGATTTCGGTGTCCAGTCTTTCCGGAGATACATAAAGGAATTTGTAGTTGCCGAAGATGCAGTTCTCCAATGCGATGACAATCTCTTCGCGCGTCATGCCGGAATAGATGGCGGTTGCTTTGATGCCCCGTTCGCGCAGGTTTCTCACCTGGTCTTTCATCAGGGCAATCAGAGGGGTAATGACCAGGCATAACCCTTCTTGGGCGAGGGCGGGCACTTGAAAGGTGATGGATTTACCACCTCCTGTGGGCATGAGTCCCAATGTGTCCCGGCCTTCGCCTATGCTGCGGATAATGTCTTCCTGTATGCCTCGGAAATTGTCATATCCCCAGTATTGTTTCAGGATTTTTCGGTAGTCAGTCATGAGTCGCTAACTTCGACTGGGCTTGATGTCTTCTATCTGTAGTTGGATTTCTCCCCGCTTATGTATTTTCCTCAATGGTATAACAGATATTGAACGACTGTTTGGTCTTGATGTAACGCACCTGTGAACTTTGTCCGAAAGCGATACCGTTCATGACGTTGTTCGACTTGTTGTCCACCAGTTCCAGTTTGATGTGTTCCTGGTCTCTTCCTACCACCTTGCTGGTACCATAATCGTACACATTCAAGGTTGCGAAAACAGGCTTGTGGTTCTCTGGACCAAATGGGTTGAACTTCTTCAGGTCGAAGAAAAACTTCGGAGTAATGTCTCTGAAGTCCAGTTGTGCATCAATCTGGATGGTAGCGTTGGTCTGCTCCGGAAGAATGTGGTTGGTTACGTATTCTTCAAACCGTCTGGTAAATTCCGGCACATTTTCCACCTTCATGGATAAACCGGCCGCATAGGTATGCCCGCCAAAATTCTCCAGTAGGTCACGGCAATGTTCTATGGCTTTGTATACATCGAAGCCGGAAACAGAACGTGCTGATCCCGTAGCCAGGTTCTCGGTACGTGTCAAGACCACGGCAGGACGGTAGTAGATTTCCGTCAGACGCGAAGCGACAATTCCGATGACTCCCTTGTGCCAGTCCTCATTGAAAATCACGATAGATCTTCTTTCAGACAAGTCGGACAGGTTATCCACGATTTTATTGGCCTCTTCTGTCATGTTCTTGTCGAGGTCCTTACGCGTTTCGTTGTAGCTGTTGATGCGGTTGCTCTTTTTCAATGCAGACGCAAAATCCTTTTCAATCAGCAAGTCGACCGCTTCCTTTCCGTTTTGTATTCTTCCCGAAGCATTGATGCGGGGACCTATCTTGAATACGATGTCACTCATCGTAATTTCTTTTTCAGCCAGTCCGCATACATCAATAATGGCTTTCAGGCCGATGCTGGGATTAGCATTGAGCTGACGCAGTCCGTGATAGGCCAAAATACGGTTTTCTCCCATAATAGGTACAATGTCGGATGCGATGCTGACTGCTACCAAATCGAGCAGGGGAGTAAGCTGATGAAACTCAATGCCGTTGTTCTGGGCAAAAGCTTGCATAAACTTGAATCCTACTCCGCAACCAGACAGGTGTTCGTATGGATACGTAGAATCCGGACGCTTGGCATTCAGAATGGCGGCAGCAGGAGGAAGTACCTCATCGGGTACATGATGGTCGCAGATAATGAAATCGATGCCTTTTTCTTTGGCGTAACTGATTTCTTCTACCGCCTTGATACCACAGTCCAGTACGATGACCAGTTTTACTCCGGTAGAGTAAGCATAGTCGACTCCCTTTTTTGACACACCATACCCTTCATTATATCGGTCGGGGATATAATAATCGATGTTCGAGTAGAACTGTTGAAGAAATTTGAAAACAAGGGCGACAGCCGTAGTGCCGTCCACGTCATAATCTCCATACACCAGGATACGCTCTTTTCGTCCCATGGCCAGGTTTAGGCGTTCCACTGCCACGTCCATGTCGTTCATTAGGAACGGGTCATGGAGGTCATTAAGCTGAGGTCGGAAAAACCGTTTGGCCTCTGCGGCAGAATGGATACCTCTTTCCTGCAGTAGCTTACATAAAATAGGACTGATGCCAATCTCTCTGGAGAGGGCTCTGGCAGCTTCTCTTTCTTGAAGTGTTGGAGGTTGATAGTTCCATTTGTAGTTCATTTATTTATTATTGTTTTTGCTTTTTTCTTTCGGTGGGGTTCGCCAATCTGCCGGTTGTAAGCCTGTACGACTTTGTTGCAGTAACCAAATCGGCAAACTTGTAATTGGATAAAATCTTCTTATCCACTTCAATCCGTAAAATTAGTAGAAAAGAAAGAAAAGCGGCTCATTCCATCTTAAATTTATGGAACGAGCCGCTTTTTATTTATAATTAGTCTATATAATAGGACCTTAGAATCCTAATTTTTTTGCGATGTGTGCAGGGATTGCTTTCTTGTTCACCAGTATGTTCATGGTTTTGTATTTGGCAAAAGCTTTAGATGCATACCAGATACCTTTGTACTTGCCGCTTAATCCCCATGAGTTTTTCACCATGTAGTATTCTTTGCCGTTCTGGTCTTTAGCGATACCGTAGATAAGCATTCCGTGGTCATCGGTAGTTTCCCAGTTGTCGAATGCTACCTGACGCATTTCCTGAGTCACTTCAATTTCAGGAAGTGGTTTGCTGGTCAGTTCCTTGCGCTTGTCTGCTTTGCTCAAGCCCAGCCAGTGTGCCATATCTGAACCAGTCAGTTCGGCTCCTTTTTCTGCATTCGGACATACGGCAATACCGTCGCGGGTAAATCCTTCTTCGCTGACATCAGCTCCCCATGCGAAAGTATATCCGTTGTTGATGGCATTGTCCATCACTTCCATCAGTTCATCGATAGGCAAGTTGTAAGACAATGCGTTGCGCCAGTTGTCCTGTACCTCGATGCTGAAGGTCTGGTAGAAAGGATGATGTGTGTAAGAAGTCAGTGATACATAGTCGTTCATATTCAGTCCAAGCACTTCATCTGCAAATGTTCTCGGAGTGTAAGTCTTTCCTTTGTAGGTAAATTCTTTTGGACATTCTCCCAGGTAAGTATCGTAAATGGCTGTGACGCCTTTTTCCATACCGGACTCAGTTTGCTCTGATTGCCTTTTCCAATAGCTTGTACGTATGCTCCAGCTACCGCATCCAGCTCATTGTGGTTAGGCAGTGAGTCACCGTATTCGATACCCGGCATTACGTCCTGAGGAACCATACCGTAATTCTTGTAGCAGAAAACGATGTCTTCAAGCTTCCGCCCGGTGAGAACGAAGCATCTCCGTGATAGCGTACATAATTTACCGCACGGTCTTCCATGGTTTTGTGCACTACAAACATTTCAGAAAGGTCAAACTCTCCTTTTCCTTCACGCAGCAATTCTGATTCCAGAAATCCAAGGCTGGAGAATGACCAGCATGTACTTGAACGATTCTGGTTCTTTATGGAAGTAATAGGGTTTTCTTTTACGGTTGTAAATACGAATCCTTCTTCAGCTTTGTCTTTCTTCGGATTTTTTGCATAGATGTTACCAAAGCAAAGTCCTGCAACAGCTACTAAAATTAGTTTGTTCATTGTTTTGATCTTTATGGTTATAGGGTTAATAAATACGTAATTATTCATTCATGATGGCTTCTACCTCATCAAACGTGATGGGGATACGTTTTTCGCCCAAGAATCTGGAACCGTTTTCGGTAATTAGAATGTCATCTTCCAGGCGGATACCTCCGAAGTCCTTGTATTTTTCAATTTCGTCGAAATTCAAGAAATTGGTGTGTAGTTTTTCTGCCTTCCATTTATCAATCAAGGCAGGGATAAAGTAGCATCCCGGTTCATCGGTAATGACAAAACCCTTCTGGAGTTTTCTTCCCATACGGAGCGAAGCCAGTCCGAACTGAGTGGATGGTTGCACTTCTTCGTCATAGCCCACGTAGCACTGGCCTAAGTCTTCCATATCGTGTACGTCCAGTCCCATCATGTGTCCCAATCCGTGCGGCAGGAATAAGGCGTGAGCACCTGCAGCTACAGCTTCATCGGTATTTCCTTTCATCAAGCCCAGTCCTTTCAGCCCTTCTGTAAGTACCTTACATACTTCCAGGTGTACCGACTTGTATGTCACTCCTGGTCGTGCCAGTTCCAGTGCCTTGTCATGGCAGGCAAGTACGATGCCGTAGATGTCACGCTGGCGACCAGTAAATTTTCCTCCTACAGGGATTGTACGGGTATGGTCTGAACAGTAATAATTCATCAGTTCGGCTCCTGCATCCGTCAGCATTAGTCTGCCTTCTTGCAAGATGTGACTGTGGTCGTGATTGTGCAGGGTCTGTCCGTTTTGTGTAAGGATAGTGGCAAATGAAACCATTCGTCCGTAAGAGGAAGCGATGCCGTCAAGCACTCCGGCTATGTATTGTTCGGATACTCCCGGTTTGCACAGACGCATGGCAGCTGTATGCATTTCATATCCTACGTTGCAGGCCTTGTCAATTTCCGCGATTTCACATTCTTCTTTTACTGAACGCAACGATACGACTGCCTTAATCAGTTCAAGAGAAGCATGTTTCTTGGTCATGGATGCCCGGATACCTGTCAAATCTTCCAGTAGCATCATGTTGTCATAACGATAGGGAGGGAGGAAGTGGATTTTTCTTCGCTGGGCGATGGCTTTTCCCACAAATTCCTTCAACATGTCGAAAGGATAGCTCTTCTCGACTCCCACCTGTGCGGCCAGTTCTTTTACACTGGGCTGCGGACCCATCCAGATGATGTCGTCCATGTCGACGTCGTTGCCAAAGAAATAATCTTTGTCATTATCTATGTCGATGATGCCGGCATAACCTGGGTGTGAATGTCCGAAGAAATAGACAAAAGAACTGTCTTGTCTGAACTTGTATGTGTTGTCGGGATAGTTGGCCGGTGCTTCATTATTTCCTAAAATAAGAATGATACCGTTGCTCATCTTTTCCCGCAGCGCTTTCCGACGTTTTTGATAAGTAAGAGAATCAAACATAGTTATTTCTTTTTGATGTAATGTTTGTGAAAATAATGTTGCAAATGTAGTAAATAAAATAGAAAAAATGGCTGCGGTGTAATGGAAAAACATATATTTGCAATTACCAAGATTACTTTAAAAACTGAGGTCGTATGAATCTGGATTTGCAAAAAACAGGGTTGGTTCTCGAAGGAGGAGGTATGCGAGGGGTGTTTACTTGTGGAGTCTTGGATTTCATGATGGATCACCACATGCAGTTCCCTTATGTGATAGGTGTGTCAGCAGGAGCTTGTAATGGATTGTCGTATATGTCCCATCAGCGAGGGCGGGCAAAGTTTAGCAACATCGATATGCTGGCAGAATATCATTATATCGGTTTGAAATACCTCTGGTATCAGCATAGTATTCTGGATCAGCATTTGCTTTATGACTTGTTTCCCACCAAGATTCTTCCCTACGATTTTCAAGCCTATTTTAATAATCCTGCCCGTTTTGAAATGGTAACGACCAATTGCGTGACGGGAAGGGCTTGTTATCTGGAAGAGAAAGAAAACCGGGATGGCTGGAGATTGGTGGATATTGCCAAAGCTTCAAGCAGTCTTCCGTATGTCTGTCCGATTACATACGTAGACGGGCGTCCGATGCTCGATGGAGGTATTGTTGATTCTATACCTGTCTTGCGGGCCATGAGTCAGGGCTATGAAAAGAATGTAGTAGTTCTCACTCGTAACAGAGGCTATCGTAAGACTGAAAAAGATATTCGGGTTCCCCGGTTTATTTATCGCCGTTATCCTCGGCTGAGGTTAGTGCTTAGCCGACGCTGTGCGGTGTACAATGAGCAGTTGGAAATGGTTGAGAAGTTAGAAGATGAAGGACGTATCATAGCGATTCGGCCGGAAAAGAAAGTGGTGGTGAATCGTATCGAGAAGGATATCAAGAAGCTGACTGAATTATATGAAGAAGGATATGCCTGTGCGGAGAGAGTGTTGACACCCTATTTGAAAGTATAGGGCATAAAAAAATCCGGAATGAACTTCCGGATTTTATTATTTATTTTGCGAAGCTGACTGCGCGGGTTTCACGGATAACCGTAATCTTAACTTGTCCCGGATAAGTCATTTCGTCCTGAATCTTCTTGGCGATTTCAGTTGATAAGCTTTCTGTCTGTTTATCGTCAATCTTGTCGGCACCGACAATGACACGCAACTCACGACCAGCCTGGATAGCGTAAGTCTTGGTTACACCCGGATAAGACATAGCCAATTGTTCGAGGTCATTCAGACGTTTGATGTAAGCCTCTACAATTTCCCGGCGTGCTCCCGGACGTGCACCAGAGATAGCGTCACATACTTGTACGATAGGAGCCAGAAGGCTGGTCATTTCTACTTCGTCGTGGTGTGCACCAATGGCATTGCAGATATCTGCTTTTTCTTTGTACTTTTCAGCCAATTTCATGCCCAACAGTGCGTGTGGCAATTCCGGTTCTTCATCGGGCACCTTACCAATATCATGTAGCAGTCCGGCACGTTTTGCTTTTTTCGGGTTCAGACCTAATTCAGAAGCCATTACTGCGCACAAGTTAGCTGTCTCACGTGCATGCTGCAAAAGATTTTGTCCGTATGAAGAGCGGTATTTCATTTTACCGATAATACGAATCAGTTCAGGATGCAATCCGTGGATACCCAGGTCGATTGTAGTACGTTTACCTGTTTCAATGATTTCGTCTTCCACTTGCTTGCGTACTTTTGCAACCACTTCTTCAATACGTGCCGGGTGAATACGACCGTCAGTTACCAGCTGATGCAAAGCCAGACGTGCAATTTCGCGGCGTACCGGGTCAAAGGCTGAAAGTACGATTGCTTCCGGTGTGTCATCCACTACAATCTCTACACCTGTAGCGGCTTCCAGTGCGCGGATATTACGTCCTTCACGTCCGATGATGCGTCCTTTGATTTCATCCGATTCAATGTGGAATACAGTGACAGAGTTTCAATGGCAGTTTCAGTAGCCACTCTCTGAATAGACTGAATTACGATACGTTTCGCTTCACGGTTTGCGGTAAGCTTGGCATCGTCCATGATGTCATTGATGTAAGACTGCGCTTGTGTCTTCGCTTCTTCCTTCAGTGATTCCACCAAGCGTTCTTTTGCTTCTTCAGCTGACAGGCCTGAGATTGTTTCCAGTTTTTCTCTTTCCTGTGCCTGAAGGTTATCTAATTCCTCTTTCTTCTTTTCAATAATTACCAGCTGAGCATCCAGATTTTCTTTGATCGCTTCTGTTTCATTGCGTTTACGCTGAAGTTCTTCGTTCTTCTGGTTGAGCACCATTTCGCGTTGCTTTAACTTATTCTCAGCTTGCTGGATTTTCTGATTACGCTGGGCAACCTCTTTTTCCAAATCCGCTTTTTTATTCAAGAATTTTTCCTTTACTTCCAGAAGCTTGTTCTTCTTGATTACTTCAGCTTCAGTTTCGGCTTCTTTGATAATTGTGTCATATTTTGTCTTTAAGCCGTACTTAAAGAATCCATACGACAATGCCCCTCCCACCAGGAAGGCCACAATTGTTAGTATTACTGTCGTCAACATTATAATTAATTTAAGTATATAAATAAAAAACGCATAAACTCATCCGTTGGGAAAATCCCTTCGAATAAAGCTTATGCGTGAATTTCCTGTTATAATATCTTTCTATAAACCTTCGCCCCGGTCAGGTTGGATACATCTTTCAATATCCTCTTCCAGTTCTTTAAGTTTTTCCATATAAGGTCGGGTGTCATTTCTTCCTTTCATGGATATATTTTCATACGCCAAATCAAGTGCCACCATCTTCCAGTGTTGTATACTGTTGAATTCAGGAAAAGCACTGCGATATTTATTCAGTTTATAGTTAATCTGTTTGGCAGCTTCCCGGTAAGCTTCCTCTTCCGCAGGGAGTATGGACACAGGATACCGTTCGTTGTCAATTAGTAGATTAAATCTCTTTTTTTCGTCCATAAAAGTATATACTTTACCGCATTGTTATTCATTCAGCAAAGCGATGCATTTATCGACTTCACGCACAAGTTTCGCCAGTCTTTGTTTCGTATCGCGGAGGTCATTGTCGTTGATACTGAGTATGCGGGCGTTTTTCAAGTTGATATACTTGGCTTCCAATTCTTTATTATTACATTCCAATTGGGCTATTTCTGCACTCTTTCTGTCAATTTCATTTCTCAATGAGAGGTTTTCTTTTTTCAACTCTTCATAAAGAAACAGCAATTGTCTGAGTTTGCCTTCGAAAGTATGTAACAGTTTTTTGTCCTCTTCCGTCATTCGTATATCAAAAATGTGTATACAAATATACTGTATTGGTTGGAAAATCAAAAATATTTGTTGTGGATTTTATTAAAATTTGTGAGATTTCGTGGGTGTCAAATCTTTGCGAATGGATTTTTTCTATCAGATAATTCTTTTTACCTTTGTCGTTGCATTGAGGTGACATTAAATGCAGTGTTTTTTAATCTTTTAAAAATCAAAAAGTTATGTATACAGTAATTAAACGCATGGAAATTTCGGCTTCACATCGCCTGAAACTTTCTTATGAGAGCAAGTGTGAAAACCTGCATGGTCACAATTGGATTATCACCGTATATTGTCAGGCAGAGCAATTGAATGAAGATGGTATGGTAGTTGATTTTACGCATATAAAGGAAGTGGTAAAAGGGCAGCTTGACCATAAGAATCTGAACGATGTGCTTCCTTGTAATCCTACGGCCGAAAATATTGCCCGGTGGATTTGTGAGCAAGTACCCCATTGTGTAAAGGTGGAAGTGTGTGAGTCTGAAGGTAATCGGGTGATTTATGAAAAAGATTAATGAGATATTCTATAGCCTTCAAGGAGAAGGCTTCCATGTGGGTACACCTGCCGTCTTTGTCCGTTTCTCCGGATGTAACTTAAAGTGTGAGTTTTGTGATACGCGCCATAAAGAAGGAGTCATGATGTCGGATGAAGAGATACTGGAACAAGTCTGTCAGTATCCTTGCAAAACGGTAATTTTGACAGGTGGTGAACCGGGACTGTGGGTGGATGAAGATTTAGTTGCTGCCTTGCATAAGGCTGGAAAATATGCTTGCATTGAAACGAATGGCACATGTGTACTTCCGGAGTCGATTGACTGGGTTACCTGTTCTCCCAAATTAGGTGCCTCGTTACGTGTCCGTCGTATGGATGAGGTGAAAGTGGTTTTTTTAGGACAGGATGTATCCCCTTATCTTCAATTAAAGGCTTCTTCTTATTTTTTGCAACCCTGTTCTTGTCGGAATACGGCAGAGGTCATAGAATATATCAAGTCTCATCCTCAGTGGCGACTGAGTCTGCAGATCCATAAACTGATTGATATTCCCTGAATTCTGTCATACAATTTGTAAGAATAAGCATTTTGCGGAAGTTGTTGTTTTTTAACATCCTTCTCCTCCGTTTTTGTTAATAAACATATTTTTTTGTTTGAAACAGATGAAAAAAAGATACTCCTGCTGAACACTTTCAGCAGGAGTATCACAACACAAAAACTAAACTAGACTTAACTAAACTATTCTAAAAGAAGTTTCACAACTTCCGTTTTATTATGTACGTCACAAATATAGGGTTTAGATTGATTGTCTCCAAAGAAAAACAGTAAAAAAACGATTGTTTCAAAAAAAAAGGTTGAAAATACAACAAAAACTCAAATAGTATGTTTGTTAACATAATTTTGGAGCTCTTGTTTGTAGCTGTCCGATATAGGGATGTAGTCCTTTCCAAAAACAATCCTTCCTTTTTCTATGATTTTTATTTTTTGTTTTTGCACAATGAAAGACCGGTGAATCCGGATAAACCGGTTAGCCGGTAGTTTGTCTTCCATCATTTTCATACTGACCAGTGAAAGTATGGGGCGTGGATTATCTTCCAGATGTATCTTGATGTAGTCTTTCAATCCTTCAATGTAAAGAATCTTATCCAGTTCGATTTGAATCAGCTTATAGTCACTTTTCACATAGATATACTTCAAGTCATCTGACGATTGTATGTCGGCTGGTGATGTTTCGGCCTTTTGAAGCAGTTCAAACCATTGCACCGCTTTGTTGACAGCTTTCATAAAATCTGTATAGCTGATAGGTTTGAGCAGGTAGTCAAGGGCATTTACCTTATATCCGTCTAATGCATATTGTCCGAAAGCTGTGGTAAATATGATACGCGTATTTCCTGGGACGATTTTGGAAAATTCCAGTCCGTTCAATTCCGGCATTTGAATATCCAGGAAAATAAGATCCACGGGATGCTCGGTCAGCAGCTCCATAGCCTGAATGGCACTGGAGTATGCACCACACAGCTCGAGTGATGGCGTTTTCTTTACATAACTTTCCAGCAGGCCGAGTGCCAGAGGTTCATCATCGACAATAGCGCATTTTACTATCATGGCAGTATCTTTTTATTGTTGTCAGGAATTTTAATGGTCAGTATGGAACTGTATTCTTTCTGGTTCGAACTGATTTGCTGGTGCCATTCATAGCGTCCGGCATACAGCAGTTCCAGTCTTTTGCGTACTTGTTCCAGTCCGATGCCCGAACCACTTTTATCCATTGCGTTCTTCGGATAATTGCTATTTCGTATTACGCAATGGATTTCATCATCCTTTTCTGTTAGCGTAATGTCTATAAAGCTGGGTTCGGTAGGAGAGATTCCATGCTTGAAGGCATTTTCAATAAGTGAAATAAACAGCAGCGGAGCTACCGGGCTTTGGCTGTCTGGTCGGATTTGAAAATTTGTATTGATTTTGACTGCAGATGAAACCCGGATTCGCATGAGTTCGATATAGTTTTGAATAAATTCCACCTCTTTAGTCAAGGGAACAAATGTTTCCTGATTATCATACAGAACATAACGCAGCAGTTTACTGAGCTCTTGGATGGCTTGCTGTGCTTTTTCCGTATCAAAGGCCGTCAGGGCATAAATATTGTTCAGGGTGTTGAGCAAAAAATGCGGATTCAGCTGGTTGCGCAAGTTTTTCAGTTCTGCTTCTGTTCGGCTTTTCACTGCTTCACGGCGTTCCAGTTCCGTGGCACTCCAACGCAGACTCATACGGATGGCTACACTTAATCCTACGGTAAAGATCATGCTCGTGATGTCCCTTATATAAAATATGTATTGAGGAGGTAAATGAGGACGTCGTGGAGCCGGGGGAGGAAAGGCTATGATATTATGCCAGTAGCGGAGCCCAATGGATACCACTAAAATAAGGAGGATATTCAAGAGAATAAACTGTCCCGTATGTTCCTTAAAAAGAACTTTAGGAATAAATAACAGGTAATTGATATAAAAGATAACGAAGAAAGAAAGAGACACGCCAGAATGGTTGATAAACTCTCTCCAGTCGATACTGCCGCTGTCATCTTGGGTAAAGAACAGTGGAAATCCGAAAAACAATCCCCAACATATAATGTGGATTGTCAATTCAAGTAAGCGGTGCTTGTTGTGAGTTATATGAACCATACGGAATTGATTTAAAACAAAGATACGATTTTTTAATAAAAGTCCGGCTACCTCAAGCGGTTTATGTTGGGAAACATTCACTGCTGAATGGCAGCCGGACAGGAAACCAAAGTTATGAAGAACAAAGTAGTTCCGTTATTTATTCATAGCGCAGTGCCTCAATCGGGTCAAGGTCGGCCGCTTTTTTAGCCGGATACCACCCGAAGAATACACCGGTAAATGTACAGACGGCAAACGAGAGCAATACGCTCCAAGGCTGGATGAAGACAGGCCAGTGAGCCACACTCTTGATGATGAAGCTGGCACCGCAACCCAAGATTACTCCAATCAAACCTCCGGTGATACTGATCAGGATAGATTCTATCAGGAACTGCGACAGAATATCAATTCCTCTTGCCCCTACAGACATACGAAGTCCGATCTCACGTGTACGTTCCGTTACACTCACATACATGATGTTCATGATACCAATACCACCCACTACCAGTGAGATTCCGGCAATGCAGGCCAGCAGGGTTGTCATCAAGTCGGTTGTGGTATTCAGCATGGAGCTAAGTTCCTGCTGTGTACGTATGGTGAAATCATCGTCGTCTGCTTCTTTCAGTTTGTGTTCACGTCGTAAAATATTTGTGATTTCATCTACGGCTTCTTCCGTCATGTCTTCCGTCAAGGCAGAGGCAAAAATACCGCTCAGGTAAGTTTGTGCCAGCAAACGTTTCATTACGGTGGTGTAAGGAGACAATACCACATCGTCCTGGTCCATGCCCATAGAGTTGTATCCTTTGGATTTCAGCACGCCCACTACCCGCAAAGGCACCTGGTTGCAGCGGATAATCTTTCCAATCGGGTCCTGACCGTCGGGGAACAGGTTGTCTACAATTGTTTTACCGATGACACAGACTTTGGCAGCCGTACGTATATCCTCTTCAGTGAACATCTCACCTTGTTCTACGGTGAGCTGGCGAATCGTAAGGTAGCCGATGCTGACTCCACTGACAGAAGAAGGGTAGTTGTTGGAGCCCGAAATCAACTGTCCGGAGGCAGATACATTCGGACTGATGGCCGACAAGTACATACATTCGTCGCGCAGTGTTTCATAATTCTCCAGTTTCAGTGTCTGCATGCTCGAAGGTCCTGCCGGACTCCACCTCTCATTTCAGCTCCCGGATGAATCATAATCATGTTGGAGCCCATTTCAGAAATCTGCTTCTGGATGCTTCGTTTAGAGCCTTGTCCGATGGCCAGCATGGCAATGACAGAAGCCACACCGATGATGATTCCCAACATGGTCAGGAACGCACGGAGCTTGTTGTTGGCCAAAGCTCTGAAAGCTATTTTAAAAAGGTTTGTTCCGTTCATAAGTCATTTCTTAATTAGTCACGTCAATCGTCGTCGTTTTTCGGCAGGGCAGCTAATGCTTCTGCTGCTGACAGAATATGAGGGTTGGTTACATCTTCAATGACATGTCCGTCACGCAGGCGGATATTCCGGCTGCTGTATTGTGACAGTTCCGGATTGTGTGTCACGAAGATGATGGTACGTCCTTCCTGATGCAGTTTCTGGAAAAGAACCAGAATCTCAAATGAAGTACGTGTATCCAGGTTACCGGTAGCCTCGTCTGCCAGGATTACCGCCGGATTGTTGACCAGTGCGCGGGCGATGGCCACACGCTGCATCTGTCCTCCTGACATCTGGTTGGATTTATGTTCCAAGCGGTCAGCCAGCCCTACAGCTGTTAAGGCCTCAATGGCACGCCGACGACGTTCGGCTGCACTGACTGAGCTGTTGTACATCAGAGGAAGTTCCACATTTTCTACGGCTGTAGTTTTCGGCAGCAGGTTGTAGTTCTGGAATACAAATCCGATTTTCCGGTTACGCAATACTGCCCTTTGCGGCTTGCTCATGGTGCGTACGGATACTCCGTCGAGCAGATACTCTCCGCTGGTGGGTGTATCCAGGCATCCCAAGGTGTTCAGTAAAGTAGATTTTCCTGAACCGGATGTTCCCATGATGGTGACGAATTCTCCTTCCTGTATGCTGAATGAAACTCCGCGCAAGGCATGGACTGTTTCGTCTCCCACCTGGAAATTCCGTTTGATATTTTGCAATTCTATGACAGTCTTTTTCATAAGAGTATCTCCTTATTTCTGTTTTTTCTTGTCACCTCCCGGAGGGCCTGGCATGAACGGGCTTCTTTCACTGCCAGCCATTTCATCAGCATTGTTTTCGAAGCCTTTCAGTACGGTTTCTGTTACGATAGGAGTACCTTCGTTCAGTCCTTCCAGAATTTCAGTATGACTTCCGTCGCTCAGACCGATTTTTACAGGATGTGCCGTGAATCCGTTGGCGTCCATAGTCCATACCTTGTGTGTACCTTCGCAGTCTGTAATAGTCTTGTTGCCCACCAACTGTTTTTCCGGTGTAAAACGCAGTGCCTTGTTGGGTACCGTTATCACGTTGTCACGGGTGTCGGTGTAGATGGTCACGTTGGCAGTCAGCCGGGGTTTCAGTTTCAAATCCGGGTTGTCGGCAGTAATTACCACTTCGTAAGTGACAACTGTTTCGCTGCTTGTGCTGGTACTGCTTGAACTGCTGCTGTTTACACTACCCAAGCGAATTTGGTATACCTTTCCTTCGAATATGTCATCAGGATAGGCATCTACGGTAAAGGTTACTCGGGCACTGTCTTTTATTCCGGCAATGTCAGCTTCATCCACATCGGCTACTACCTGCATCTTTGTCAAGTCGGCCGCAATGGTGAACAGTGTCGGAGTCTCAAAACCGGAAGCCACGGTCTGTCCTTCTTCCACGTCCTTGCTCGTTACGATACCATTAATCGGAGAAGTGATAGTGGCGTATGAAAGATTCCGTTCCGCTTTGGCTAAGGCTGCTTGCGTCTGTTCGTATGTACTTTTAGCACGTTCATAGTCGTACACACTTTGTTCGTAGTCTGTTTCGCTGATCAGCTGTTTCTCGTGTAGTGCTTTGTTTCTCGTGTATAGTTTCTTCTGGTAGTCGTATTCGGCCTTTGCGCCGTTGTATGTAGCTTGCGCTGATTGTAAATCGCTGAGCAGCGTTACCTTATCCATCTCGGCTATCACTTCACCCTGCTTTACTACGGAGTTATAGTCAATATATATCTTGTCAATGATACCTGAAACCTGAGTACCGACCTCTACTTCAGTGACCGGTTCAATGGTTCCTGTAGCTGTAATGGAATTGCTGATATTTCCTCGTGTAACTTTTTCAGTCACGAAGTCTACCTTGCCCTGTGCATTCTTCTTTCCGAAAATCCAGAATCCTGCTACAGCCAGCACGAGTACGACACCGGCTGCCAAAATTATTTTTTTCTTGTTCATATTGTTTGGTGATTATAATTCAATGTCTTTTCCTGCATAAAAATCGAGTAATGTACGATTCAAAATAGCCATATACTTAGCCTGAACCCGTTGTTGCTGTGCACTGAGCAAGTTATTTTTCTCGGTCAGCAGTTCAACCGTATTTTTCATACCCAGTCTGAACTGTTCATTGACCATATCAAAACTGGTCTGGCTGCTTTTCAGTTTCACTTCAGCTGCTGCATATTGTTGCTGTGCATTGAGCGCATCCAGCCAGAGTGTTTCAATCTCGGTGTAAAGCCCTTTTTGCTTGTCCTGCAAGTTCAGCAGTGAAGAGTTGTATTGGAACTGAGCTTTTTCTACCGCACTTTTGGTCTGTCGGTTATTAAAGATAGGTACACTTACTGTCAGACCAATCATGTTGTTCCATCCGTATTTCATCTGTTGTGCCCAGTTGTTCTGGCTTGCATTGTTGGTCATGCTGGAAGTAGATGCCGATAGGCTGATACTTGGATAATACCCGCTTTTAGCCGCAGAAATAGCCAACTTGGAATTGTCAATACTCAGTTTGCTGCTTTGTATTTCCGGACGGTTGGCCAGTGCCGTTTGGTAAACCTCGTCTTGATTGGGGAGCAGCTGCATCACTTTTTCATCGTCAAGTACCGGAAGTTCCAGCTCCATTTCCATGTTTCCGTCCAGTTCCAGCATTTGCTTCAGTTGAAGTTTATAGTTTCTCAGTGAGCTTTCGGAGGTTACCAGCTGGTACTGGTCATTACCGACTTGTGCTTCCAGTTGGGCCAAATCTGCTTTCGAAATACTACCCTGATTAAAAAGTTCTTTCGCGCGTTCATAGGTAGCTTTACTTACTTCCAGCGTACCTTTATTAATGTTTACCGATTCATCTGCATACAGAATCTGCAGGAAAAGTTTGGTAATCTCTTCCTTGAGCGTATTTTCCGTTTCGGCTACGGTCAGTTCCGCTATTTCCTGATTCTTCTTTTGCTGTTTGATGTTGTTCAGGCGCTGTCCGCCGTTCCATAGTGTCCATTGTGCAGACAAACTGTAGCTGCCGTTATAGGTAGTTTTATTGTTACTGCTGATGATTTCAGTTCCACTGACAGTGGCGCTGTTTTCCTGATAAGGACGGTTCACAATGTTGTGTCCGGTGTTGAACGAGAGGCTTGGAAAGAGTGCAGCCTTTGCTGTCTTTACATCCACTTCGCTTTCCTGTAAGGAATCTTGTTCTGCTGTAACTGGATATTTTTCTCCAGCGCATAGTTTATGCAATCTTCAAGCGACCAGGTTTGTTTTCCTGTGCATTTGCCGACAGGAAGTCGCGAGCGCGGCGAAGAAAATGAGTTCTCTTTTTTCATATTTCGTTTAATTTTTACATTGCAAATGTATTTCATAATAAAAAAAGAGGCAAAATAGATAGATTTACCCACAGAATATCTCGATAAACTTGTTTTTCCCGATAAAGTACTTACTTTGTAATCATTATAAAAATAGATTATGATTAAAAAGAATCTCATTCGTGTTTTTTATTTTTATCGTGATGGTTTTCGGGAGATGACCTGGGGGCGTGTCCTTTGGGCGATTATCCTGATAAAGCTTTTTGTCATGTTTTTTGTGCTGAAACTGTTTTTCTTCCCTTCCTTCCTGAAAGGAAAGACGGAGGCCGAGAAGCAGGACTATGTGGGACTGGAGTTGACAAACCGGATGGCAGAATAATTATACCTTATTTATATTAGTAACTGATAAAGTAATTTCTTATGCTTGAAACAATCGACACTTCAATGATTGACTGGTCGAGGGCACAGTTTGCCTTGACCGCCATTTACCATTGGCTGTTTGTACCGCTGACTTTAGGGTTGGCTGTGATTATGGCTACAATGGAGACATTGTATGTACGTACAGGAAATGAATTCTGGAAGCGTACGGCAAAGTTTTGGATGAAACTGTTTGGAATAAACTTTGCCATTGGAGTGGCAACCGGTTTGATTCTGGAGTTTCAGTTTGGCACGAACTGGAGTAACTATTCCTGGTTCGTGGGTGACATATTCGGTGCTCCGCTGGCCATAGAAGGCATTTTAGCTTTCTTCATGGAAGCCACTTTCGTGGCTGTCATGTTCTTTGGATGGCACAAGGTGAGCAAAGGTTTTCATCTGGCTTCTACCTGGCTTACCGGTTTGGGAGCCACGATTTCTGCCTGGTGGATTCTGGTGGCTAATTCCTGGATGCAGTACCCGGTGGGGATGGAGTTTAATCCGGAAACCATGCGCAACGAAATGGTTGATTTCATGGCAGTGGCCTTCTCGCCAGTGGCAGTGGTGAAATTTTTCCATACTGTATTAAGTAGCTGGATGCTCGGAGCCGCTTTCGTCATCGGAGTCAGTGCCTGGTATCTGATTCGTAAACGTGAAAAAGAATTTGCACTTGCCAGCATGAAGGTGGCAGCAGCAGTCGGATTGTTTGCTGCCTGGTAACAGCCGGTACAGGCGATAAGTCCGCGTATCAGGTGGCTCAGGTACAACCTATGAAATTGGCCGCTATGGAAGCGCTTTATGAAGGAGGCACGCATGAACCTCTGACGGTGGTAGGTTCCATCAAGATACCTGAAATGCTTTCTTTCCTTGCTACGCATAGCACGGCAGGATATGTGCCGGGCATCAACAACCTGCTGGAAGGAGGCTATACATTACCCGATGGTTCAACGGCTCTTTCGGCAGATGAAAAGATGGTGAACGGCAAGAAAGCCATTACTGCACTGGCCGATTTCCGTCGGGCAAAAGAAGAAGGCGATGAGGCTTCCATGCAGATTGCACGCAGTGCCCTGAAGGAATACATGCCTTATTTCGGCTACGGATACATTCAGGATAAAGAAGACCTTGTACCTCATGTAGGTCTGCTCTTCTGGTCTTTCCGTGTGATGGTAGGGTTAGGTATGTATTTCATACTGTTCTTCCTGGTTATTTTATTCCTCGTGTGGAAAAAGCGGCTGGCTGAACTTAACTGGTTGCACTGGATTTCCTTGTGGAGCATTCCGTTGGCTTACATTGCCAGTCAGGCAGGATGGATTGTGGCCGAGATGGGACGTCAGCCCTGGACAATTCAGGATTTGCTGCCCGTCAATGCGGCGGTGTCAAAACTGGAAACGGGCTCCGTGCAAACCACTTTCTTCATTTTCCTTATCATGTTTACCGTGCTGCTTATTGCCGAAATCGGTATCATGGTAAAAGCCATCCGTAAAGGTCCGGAAGAAAAATAAACTAACCGATACATCATTTTAAAACCGAAAAATATGGATTCAACTTATATATTCTTGCAGCATTACTGGTGGTTTCTGGTTTCCTTGTTAGGAGCCTTGCTGGTCTTTTTGCTGTTCGTGCAGGGAGGAAACTCCTTGCTCTATTGCTTGGGACGCACCGAAGAAGAACGTACGTTGCTGGTCAATTCCACCGGGCGTAAATGGGAATTTACCTTTACCACCCTGGTCACTTTCGGAGGAGCCTTCTTTGCTTCTTTCCCTTTGTTTTATAGCACCAGCTTTGGAGGAGCTTACTGGTTGTGGATGATTATTCTCTTCAGTTTTGTGCTTCAGGCTGTGTCCTACGAATTTCAGTCGAAACTCGGCAACTGGTTGGGCAAGCGTACCTATCAGTTCTTCCTGGTGCTGAATGGCATTGTGGGGCCGCTATTGTTGGGAGCGGCTGTCGCTACCTTCTTCAACGGATCCAACTTTGTGGTGAGCAAAGGAAACCTTACCGATGAAATGATGCCGGTCATCAGCCATTGGGGTAACGGATGGCATGGGCTGGATGCGTTTGCTGACCCGTGGAATCTCATTTTAGGATTTGCGGTGCTCTTCCTTGCCCGCTTGCTGGGAAACCTCTACTTCATTAATAATATCCGTCATGAGGCGTTGAATGCCCGTTTCCGCCGTCAACTGATAGCCGATGCGGTGCCCTTCCTTGTATTCTTCCTGGCATTTGTGATTCGCACTTTACTGAAAGACGGGTTTGCAGTAAATCCGGAAACGGGGCAGATTGTGATGGAAGCTTTCAAGTATTTCCATAACTTTATAGCGATGCCTTATCTGCTGGTGCTGTTCCTGTTAGGCGTAGTCGGGGTGTTGTATGGCTTGGGAAAAAGCATTTTCTGTAAGACCTATACCCGCGGTATCTGGTTTGCCGGTGTGGGTACAGTACTGACGGTACTGGCCTTGCTGTTGGTGGTAGGTTATAATCATACTGCTTATTATCCTTCTACAGCCGATTTACAGAGTTCGCTGACCATCGCCAACAGCTGCTCCAGCCAGTTTACCCTGAAAACCATGGCTTATGTATCTATTTTAGTTCCTTTTGTACTGGCCTACATTATTTATGCATGGCGTGCTATCGACCGTAAGCCACTGACCATGGAAGAAATCAAAGAAGACGAGCACAGCTATTGATTCATGCCGTCTGTAACAGCGTATAACACACCGTCGTCCGAAGCAGAAAATCGGGCGAGGTTATTTTTTGCAGAAAAATGCAGAAATCTCACGTAAAAATCTTTTCTGGTTCGTATATAGCTTTATACATTTGTAATTATTGAAGCTTGAAGATATGAAAAGACTGATTTTAACCGTACTATATGTTTTCCTGTGTCTGGGGATGCAGGCAGCCGCTTCTTTCCCGTTCCGCCATATCGGTATTCGTGACGGACTTCCCGACAATTATGTGAAAAATGTATTCGGGCTTCCCGACGGGCGTTTGGGAGTACGTACGACTTCCTTATTGAGTTTTTACGACGGGAAGAATTTCACCAACTATCCGTTGTGGAAAGCCCCGGTATATGGTATTGACCAGGAATCAGTCATTCCTCTTCAGTATCTGGATGCCGACGGAAGAATTTGGCTGAAAGAAAAAGGAAACTTGAAAATCTTTGATTTGGATAAGGGCGAATTTATTCAGCCGGATACGCTTTTAGCCGGATGGGGCGTAAAAGAAAAGATTTCAAATGTGTTCATTGATTCCAATCTTCATGTCTGGCTGGTGACGGCTTCTCAGCGTGTGCTCCTTTATGATACAAAGAACCATCAGTTGCAGACCATAGGAGGAGACCGGCATTTCCTGAATGGAATGGTACGCTGATGGCAGTGGAGTCATATGGTAGTGTGAGCTGGATACTGCATGAAAATGGCTTGCTGCGTGCCTATGACCGGAATCAGAAGAAATTTATCCGACAGGAAACTTTCCTGCAGAATCGTTTGAAGGCCGACCTGCAGGTAGTAATCCGGATACTGGACAGCGGTGACTTCTGGATTGCGTGGAATGAAGGGGTTATTTTTTATATGAATGCCATCCATGCCTGGAAAGAAATAGAGCTTCCTTCTCCTTTTGGGGAAATTACTTCATGTGATGTAGAAAAGTCGGGTAATGCCTGGGTTGGGACATCTAGTCGTGGTATATTCTTAATAGATAAATATAATTTCTCGTTTTTTTCGGCTGCCCCCTTTCACGCTACCTTAGGAGGAAGAGGGTATACGAACGTACATAGTATTTATGTAGATAAAAAGAGCGGAACCGTATGGGCTGGTTTGTTTAACAGAGGATTAGCCTATTACCATTCCAGCATGAGTAACTTTACTTTATACAATAAAAAGAATATTGCAGGCGATTGGGGTAGTGATGATGTGTTATGTATGTTGGAAGCCGATGATTCTTCTATCTTTTTAGGTACATCTGCAGGACTTTATCGTTTGTCGGCCGACCGGACATCGGTAAGTTGTCCGTTTAAGGAGTTGAGCAGCGGATTGTTTCGAACTGCCTATAAGGACTTGAAAGGAAGAATGTGGTTTGGTACTTATATGGACGGACTTTATTGTATAGATAAAGGTAAAATTTCACATTATCTATTCCCTGTTCGTGAAGGGATGGACTTGAATAATATTCGTACGCTGACCGAAGACATAGAGGGTAATCTGTGGGTGAGTGTAAACGGTGGAGTTGGGAGGTTTGATATTCGGTCAGGCAAGTTGGATCTGCTGGTTGACAAATACCCCGAATTGTCTCGATTTAAGATAGCCAATACGATGTCTTTTGATGCTTCCGGGCGCTTGGTGGTAGGAGCAGACAATGGAATTTATTTTTATGACATAAAGAAAGATAGTCTTTACATTCCCGGACATGCAAAAGGTAAAGACCCGTTTCAGGTTTTAGCAGGCGAGAAATATAATTGTATGCTGAACGATAGCCGTGGATTATTATGGATGGGAACCCAGTATGGAATAAAGGTACTTTCTCCAGACCGGAAGATTGATGTGTTGGGGGAAGAACATGGGTTTGAAAATCTGACTATTCAGGCCATGCAGGAAGATTATAATAATGAGGTCTGGATTACCACAATCAATGCATTATATAAGGTAAGTGTAGCAAAAGAAGGTGGACAGAATGAATATACAGTAGTTTGTTTGGACCGGAATCACAGTCGTGAATGGGATGACTTGTATGAGTTTTGTTCCATGCGGACCCGAAAAGGAGAACTTTGTTTTGGAAGGATGGATGGATTTTATTTGTTTTCTCCTGAAAATGTGGTGTTTACTCCTTGTGTTATTTCTCCTTTGTTTACCGGATTCCGTTTGTTCAACGAATCGGTTTCGTGTGGAGAAGAATATCATGGAAGGGTTTTGTTTACTCAGTCAATTGACAAGGTACGGTCGGTAACACTGAATTATGATGAAAATTTCCTGACCTTTGACTTTTCCAGTTTGAATTTTGTAAACCCTTCGCAGACTTATTTCCGTTATCGTTTGGAGGGAGCTGACAAAAAGTGGAATGAGATAACGTCTAATAAAGGACAAGGAAGTGTAGTATATAATAATTTGTTACCCGGTGAATATACGTTTCGTGTAATGAGTGCCGGAAACGATCATGTGTGGAGTCCGGAATCCATTTTTCAAGTGACAATTCTTCCGCCATTTTGGGCTACGGGTTGGGCTTTTGTACTTTACTTTTTATGCCTGATAGGGGTAGTCATTCTAGGAGTGAGGTATGTGTATCGGAAAAATAATCAGAAACTGATTCGATTGAAAGAACAGCAGGCAGCCCAGCAAAAGGAGGAGCTGAATCAGTTGAAGTTCCGCTTCTTTACCAACATTAGTCATGAACTTCGAACTCCGCTCACTTTGATACTTACCCCATTGGAAGTGCTTCGGAAAAAGGTGACCGATGAGCAGGTACTTCGTCAGCTTGATACGGTCTATAAGAATGCACAAGAGCTATATACCCTTGTCAATCAGTTGCTCGATTTTCGTAAGATGGAGATGAAAATGGAAAAACTGCATCTTACCGCGGGCGATTTGGAAGAGTTTGTGTCAGCATTGTATGCTAATTTTCAACCCTTTGCCAAGGAAAAGCAGCTGGATTTTCGTCTGGAGCTTTCAGATGCTCATTGGTATATGAATTTTGACCATGAAAAGTTGCATCGCATTCTCAATAATCTGCTTTCGAATGCATTCAAGTTTACGCCGGAAGGAGGGCGTGTAGTGCTTTCTTTGTCAGCAGAGGAAGTTGAAGGGCATTCTTTTGCCAATATAACAGTTTCAGATACAGGAATTGGCATATCAGATGAGGCATTGAAGCATATTTTTGAGCGCTTTTATCAAGTACAGCATCCGGACGACAGCAAGGTTGGAAGTGGAATTGGGTTGCATTTGGTGAAGGAATATGTAGAGTTACATGAGGGAACGATTCGTGTAGAAAGTCAGCTGGGAAAAGGAACGTCCTTTATTGTACGAATTCCGATGGATTTGAAGATGTCAGAAGAAACAACTTTAGCTTCGGATACTTCCGATGACCGGAAAAAACTTTTGATAGTGGAAGATAATCAGGATTTCCGTCATTTCCTCAAGGAGCAGCTTTCAGAAACGTATCAGGTAATTGATGCACCAGACGGGGAAGAAGGGGAAAAACTTGCTGTCGAACAGAATCCGGACTTGATTATCAGTGATATAATGATGCCGAAAGTGGACGGGCTGGAGCTGTGCCGCCGTATCAAGCACAACGTACAGACATCGCATATCCCGGTTATCTTGTTGACAGCCCGTAGTGGAGACGAGGCAAAAATCAGCGGTTATGCGGTTGGGGCAGATTCCTATATATCCAAACCTTTCAGCTTTGATGTGCTACTGGTGCGTATCAAGCAGCTTATCGAGCAGCAGGAGGGCCGGAAGAAAGAATTCCGCAAGACGCTGCGTGTCAATCCCAGTCGCATAACAATTACTTCAATTGATGAGCAGTTGCTTCAGAAGGCTCTGAAATTGATAGAAGAACATATTGATAATTCGGAATATAATGTAGAACAGCTCAGTGCCGATATGGGAATGAGCCGCATGAATCTTTACCGCAAGTTGCAGGCTATTACCGGACAGACTCCGACGGAATTTATCCGTACCATTCGTTTGAAGCGGGCTGCGCAGCTTCTTCAGGACGGAAAATTGAACGTGTCGGAAGTGGCCGACCGGGTAGGATTCAGCTCTTCCAGCTATTTTACCAAGTGCTTTAAGGAGCAGTTCGGCGTATTGCCTACGCAGTATTCCGAGACAGATGAGTCTGGTAAAACAGATGAAAAATAAGGCTTCCAAAAACGTAAGTGCGTTTAGGTTCAAACGCAAGTACGTTTTATTTGAAACGCAAGTACGTTTTGATCAAAACGCAAGGACGTTTGAGTTGAAACGCACTTGCGTTTTTTTTATGTGAGAGTTGTTACATTATTTCTATTTTACGTTACCTCTGTTATTAGCTTCATTTTTAGTCTTTCCTACATTTGTAGCATGTTAAATCGTTTGGTCATTAAATGTTATGGAATGTAAGAAAATAATTTTTTCGTTAGGTTTGTTATTTTCCTTTTTAATAGTCAATGCTCAGTTGTATACTTATCCGGAAGATCTTCGGACAGGTATTCCTCATAATGATGATTTTACTGTAAGAGTGCGAACGAAAGGTGGGGAATGGAAAGAGACTTTTGAGTATAAGGTTCAAGTAGATATGGATAAGGTGCAGGATGCCTCGATGGTACAGTTTGATATGGGTGAACCTGTAGAAGTCATGATAAAAAAGAATAATGGAATGATTCACTCTGTAGATATCAGGCCCAAGGCAAAAGGAATAGAGTATAAGTTGATAGAAAATTGTATTTTGTTCACTTTAGACAAACCTCAATATCTTTCTGTGGAATTTAATGGAGATCGTTTGCATAACCTTCATCTGTTTGCTAACCCTGTTCAGGAGGAAGTATATGCTCAAAGCGAGAAAGGTATAATGTATTTTGGACCAGGAACTCATAAACCGGCAGACCTTCCTAATAACCAAATACGTATACCGAGTAACACAACAGTTTATTTAGCACCGGGTGCAGTGATAGAAGCTAAGCTGCTTGTTGACCATGCCGAGAATGTCAGGATTATAGGCCGTGGTATTATTTATCATAGTATCAGAGGTATAGAAATAACAGATTCTAAGAATGTGTATATTGATGGAATTACGGTATTGAATCCAGATCATTATTCAATATTCGGAGGTGGATCTGAGAATATAATTGTGAAGAATTTTAAGTCCTTTAGTTGTAAAAGATGGTCGGATGGTATCGATGTAATGAGTTGTCAGCAGTTGGATATAGAAAATATTTTCATGAGAAATAGTGATGATTGTCTGGCGCTGTATAACCACCGTTGGAACTGGTGGGGTGGAACAAATCATGTGAATGTGCGGAAGGCAGTGCTTTGGGCAGATGTGGCTCATCCTATCAATATAGGCGGGCATGGAAATCCAGAAGCAGAAGTGGGGGAAAATATTGAAAATCTTACATTCCGTGATATCGATATATTGGAACAAGATGAGGATGATTATCCTTATCAGGGGTGTATGGCTGTAGTATGTGGGGATAAAAACATGGCACGAAATATTCTATTTGAGGATATTCGTATAGAGAGTATTCAGGAAGGTATGATTTTTAATATAAGAGTCCATTTTAATCCTAAATACGATAAGGCACCGGGAAGGGGAATTGATGGAATTACTTTTCGTAACATAACTTATCAGGGAATAGGAGAGAATAAGTCGGTGATTTTTGGTTATGATAATGGCAGGAGAGTAAAAAATGTAACATTTGATAATATTGTTATCAATGGAGAAAAGGTAGAAAGCACCAAAGATTTTCTAATAAATGAGTTTGTTGAAAATGTAACGATAAAATAGGAATGAAAAAATGATAGAAATGCCTGTAGAGGGTATTCCTGCGGCTTTTTCTTATTTAAAATAGATAGTTGTTACAGGATTTTTAATTCTTGTTACCTCCTTTTTATTCACTTTGAATATAGGAGTATACTTTTGTATACAGAAAAACAAACTATAAAAAATGAAAGACACTTCAACTCATATTACGGTTCAGTTTCTGACGGAAGTCTATGTGACTTATCGACCATTAGTTCTCCGTTATATTACTGGTAAATTGAACGGTTGCCTGGAAGCAGAGGATTTAGTTCAAGATGCTTTTTACGTTTATTGGAATACCGTTCTATGCTTCGCCCTGAGACAGTTCGTTCTTTTTTATATACTATAGTCCGTAATCTGGTAACGGATTATCTTCGTCGGCATTATAAGAAGCAGGAGGTAATTGCTTGTATGCAAGAGAGACTTTCTGCTTCGGTTGTAGATACGGAAAGCCAGATAATAGTAAAGGATATTTGCCGTCAAGAGTTATTTGTGCTTCAACAGCTACCTTTTAAAACTCGAGCCGTTTATTATAAATCGCGCTTTGATGAAAAGTCTGCATTGGAAATAGCGATTGATTTGGATATTCCTAAGCGTACTGTTGAAGGGTATTTATTAAAAGGACGTAAAGTTGTACGAGAATATATTAAACAATGCATTTAGGTTAATTTAAATTTAATTGTATGAAGAATGAGTTTTTTAGTGTAAACAAACTGCATGCATTACCGATTGCTATGGTTTGTTTGTCTTGTGTGCTTGCATCATGCAAGGATGAAGCGGAAGGACGTATTACAATAGATGATACACCTCCCCAGCAAGTGACGAATGTGAAATATTCTTCAGGTCCGGGGGAAGTTTATTTATCGTGGGTAAATCCGGATACGCTGAGTAATCCTAGTTTTATGTACACAAAGGTTGAATATCTGGATGAAAAAGGGGTTATGCAGTACCATTTGATTTCTAAGGAAAGAGCTGTCGATAACGTCGTAGAAGATACAATTCGGGGATTTGCTACAATGGATGCAAAAACATTTTCATTGTATACTTGTACGGTAAGAGGTTATCATGGAGAAGCTGTAGAAGTTTCTGTTTCACCTAATGCTCCGGCTTTTCAGGAACTTGTGCAGACTGTTCGATTGACTCCTGATTTAGGCGGTATTGTGGTTAGTTGGAATAATGCATACAATGTGCCTGTAAATATTGTACTAGATTATTATGCTGTGGTAGATAATAGTAAATCAGGAAAGACTATTGTAAATGTGAAAGGAAAGGGAGAGGGTAGTCAGTTTGTAGCTCTGTCCTATGGTGATAATATGGTGCTGTCAGGAGAAGAATGTGTGGTGAATGTAATTGGGCAGGATGAAGCTGAGAACAGTTCTGAACCTGTAGAGTTCAATATAACACCAAAGGCTGTGGTTAAATTGGATCGCAGCGAATGGACTTTCCCTGGATATGTAGATAATTCAAATGCTCCTACCATCGGATATAGTTCTCAGGAGACAATTGGTGAAGGAGGAGGTGTATCACCTCATGGACGTGTTATTGCAATGTTAGATGGTGATTTATCAACTTTCTGGCATGCCTCATGGAAAACTACTTATAAATATCCACATTGGTTTATTGTAGATATGGGGAAAGATATTACGGTAAGTAGTGTAGAAATTACCAGAAGACAGGGTAATAACAAAGGACAGATAGGACAGCATTTTTATACTTGCGCTTCGGCTGATGCTACAGATCCTTCAAATCCAGATAATTGGAATTGGACTGATCAGGGAAGTTATTCATTCGATATTAATTCGGATGCTCCTCAGACTTTCCGTTTGTCACAGAACCCTGTATGTCGATATATTAAAGTTTATTTTGGAGAAGAACATAAAGGGGCAGGAGATCAAGCTATGGTTTCTGAATTTAATGTATATGGTGCAGAATAATATAAAGTTAAGTGTTACATTATGAGAAAAGAAAATATATTTGTCACAGCATTCTGTTTATCGTTATTGGTCTCTGTTCCAGAAACGATGTTAGCTGTAGAAAGTGTACAGACCGTGTTACAGCAAGGCAGAACAATTAGTGGAAAGGTGACTGACCAGAATGGAGAACCTATTATTGGGGCAAACGTTGTTGTAAAAGGGACCTCAAATGGAGTAATCACTGATGTAGATGGTAATTTTGAATTGCGAAATGCCTCAGGAAAATTGGTCGTTTCTTATATTGGTTACCAAACTCAGGAAGTTTCCATTTCAGGGAAAAGTAATTTGTTAATACGGTTGTCTGAGGACTCTGAAGTATTGGATGAAGTTGTGGTAACAGGATATGGAGTACAAAAAAGGCTTCTCTTACAAGTGCTATTTCTCAAATTAAGGGAGAAGAGGCTTTCAAGAACAAAGGTATTGCGAATGCCACAGTAGCCTTGCAAGGTGAGATTCCGGGACTGACCATCACGCGTTCTTCTACGTCCGGGTAGTGAAGGGGCCGCCATGAAGATTCGTGGAGATATTTCGGTGAACGGAAATTCTTCTCCGTTGATTATTATTGACGGAATCTCCGGTTCGTTGGATGAACTGAATGCGATGGATGCCAGTGATATTGAGAATATCTCTGTATTGAAGGATGCGTCGGCGGCCATTTATGGAGCCCGCTCAGCTTCCGGTGTGGTATTGGTTACGACCAAAAAAGGAAAGAAAGGAAAAGCGCAGATTACATATAACGGTTCTATCAGTCGCACCATTGATGGTATCCAGCCGCCTATTACGACCAATGCGGAATGGCTTGATATGTTCTTTGAAGCGCAGTATAACGATGCGGCGGCTACTCGTCCCAATCTGACTGATCCTAGAGATATTTACCAGAATATGGATTGGTGGATATTCAATTCATTTGGAGGGCCTACTTTAGATACTTCAGACATCGATCCTGAAACGGGAGCTCCCACTATATATAAAGGATATAAGTTGTTTAATGCGCTCCGTTCAGGAAAGGTGTTGACATTGCAAAACGGGGATAAAGTGGAACGCTGGAATCCGAATACATATATGCAGGACTATCTGTACGGACAGGCCACTTCCCATAAACATAACATCAGCATTTCGGGGGCTGATGACAAGTTCAGCTACCGGGCCTCTTTGGGCTATGCGGAGAACAATTCTCAGTTGAAGGTGGCCGAAGATGGGGAGAAGAAATACAGTGCCCGCTTGAATGCCGATTATCAGGCATTGGACTTCCTGAAGTTTGAAACCAATATGGCGTATGAAAAGCGGGATATTGTCAATCCGTCGACCGATGTGGGGGCAGGTTATTTTGACCCATGGTTTTGGCCAATCTGGAATGAGAACGGAGACGTATATGATACGTTCAGTGGAAGCCGTAACCCAGTGGGAGGCTTGACGCAGGGAGGACAGAATAAGAATTCCTTAACTACTTTCCGAGGGGGACTCAAGGCTACGCTGGATTTTTCCAAATGGGACTGGAAGGCTTACCTTGTCGGGTACCGGAAACTACAAACTGGTGCGGCGTGATCAGCAGAAAGTGTATAATAAGGTACAGTATTATGATTGGGTAGGTACGGAAACCGGGAATAAGCAAGGACCGGGTTCACTGGAAGAAATCATGGAGAAATGGGAAAACATCACGCTGGGGGGCTTTATTAATTATGACAGAATATTCAAGGAAAAACACAGTGTGTCTGCTATGTTGGGTATGACGGCAGAGCAGGAAACCTCCAAGAAGTAGGTGCCAAGCGTAATCAGGGGCCAATGTATCCGGGGTCGGATTTGACAGACTTGGATGTGTGGGTAAGTGGAGACAACAACGGCGCTTATGGAGGCAGAGTTCATGGGGATTTGTATCTTACTTGGGAAGAGTGAATTACGTATACGACGACAAATATTCTATTGAATTGTTAGGACGTCGTGACGGTTCCTCCAAATTGTCCAAGGAACAGCGCTGGAAGAACTTTTATTCAGTGTCTGGGTTCTGGAGAATCTCTTCCGAAGAGTTTATGAAAGATTTTACCTGGTTGAGCGATTTGAAAGTGCGCTATAACTATGGTAAGACCGGTAGCGTAACAGGTATCGACAACTATGAACGCTATGCGTTGATAAAACCGGGGAACTATTTTCGGTGTGAACCCAACATCGCATACTTCTTTGTGGATAGATGGTATTCGTTCAGACCAACGTACTTGGGAAACGATTAATAGTCATGATGTGGGAGTAGATTTCGCTTTCTTGAATAATCGTTTGCGTGGTTCATTTGATTATTTTATCAAAAGAAACAATGGCATGTTTATCAACGTGGAATATCCTTCTATTCTGGGGGCTGGTGCACCTAAAACAAATAATGGTAAATTTGAGGCTAAAGGTTGGGAAATAGCTTTAAACTGGAATGATAAGATAGGTCAGGTTACTTATAATCTAGGAGCTTCACTTTCCGATGCATGGTCTAAAGTGCTAGAACTGGAAAATAATGAAAATGTGCCTAATCCGGGTAAAAACTCTAACCGTTTGATTGGAAAGCCAAGAGATGCGCTGTATGTATACCAAACTGATGGAATTTTCCAAACTCAAGAGGAAGTAGATGCTTATTATGAAATGTATTATTGGAATGCATCTCATACAGGTCCGAAACCTAATAATATTATTCCGGCTCCTCAGGAAGCTTCTGCGGAAACCCTGCGTCCCGGAGCCAGAAAGGTGGTTGACTTGAATGGAGACGGATCCATTACTACAGCTGACCTTTACTATGCCGGAGACATGGCTCCTCGTTTGACTTTTGGTATTAAGGCTGGTCTGGAGTGGAAAGGCATTGATGTGGCCGCATTTTCCAGGGAGTAGGGAAGCAGACAATTTTGAGAAGTGGTTATCTGGCCGCTCCGTGGACGACTAATTATGTATTGCAGAATAGTACGTTCATGGGCAAGATGTGGACACCTGAAAATCCGGATGCGGAATATACCATCGCTTCACGTAACCAGAATTTTAATAAATGGAACTATAATGAAAAAGATGTGCAGGTTCAGAATAACCGCTACATTCGTTTGAAGTCTTTGGTGATAGGTTATACCATACCTAAAAAATGGACAGCTAAAGCTGGAATTAGTAACCTCCGTGTCTATTTTTCAGGAGATGATTTATGGGAGTGGACAAAAGTAAAAGATGGATATGACCCAGAATATGGAGAAAACTCTAATAATACGTTTCCTTTCAGTCGTTTGCTGACTTTTGGTGTAGATGTAACTTTTTAATTATAAAATAAGAATATCAATATGAAAACAATATTTAGAATATCTCTGATTGTTTCGGCATTGGCTTTACCATTGTGTTCTTGTAGTGATTTCTTGGAGAAAGAACCACTCTCACAGGGGACAGAGGCTATTGTATTTAAGACTCCGGAACATTTTGAACAAGCTGCTAATGCTTTATATAATATGAATGGATGGAGGAACTTGGATGGAAAAGGCTTTGAAGGAAGTGCAGTGGACCAGAATACTGATATCAACGGACTAACCAGCAATGGTGGTGGAGTTGTGCAGGAAAGTGATTGGCATTGGGATAAACCTTATTCTCATATTCGTACTTGTAACATATTATTAGCTAAAGCAAATGAATATGATGGTAATCAGGAAGATATTGCTCAGTCTGTAGGTACTGCTTATTTCTTTCGTGCATGGCAACATTTTTATTTGTTGCAATATTTTGGTGGAATTCCTATTGTTGATCATGTACTGGATGTGAGTGATCCGGTTTTGTTTGGTGTCCGTAACAGCCGTTATGAAGTTATTGATTTTATTGCATCAGATTTGCGGTTAGCTATTCCTTTGCTCCCAAAAGAAAAAGATATTCCAGAAAGTGATAAAGGCAAGGTTAGTAAAGAAGCGGCGAAAGCATTCTTGGCTCGTGTATTGCTTTATGAAGGAACTTGGGAGAAATATGTACCATCAATAAATTATGATTTGGATGGAGATGGAAAAATGATGGAGCAGGTTCTGTAAAGCCGGACAATTATCCTTCAATAACAGATATGCTTACAGAAGCAAAACAGATGGCAAAGGAAGTTATTGAGGAAGCACAGACAGGAACTTTTGCATTATGGGAAGAGTGTGATACCTTAAGTTACTATTATTTATTTAATATAGATGATAAAGGAGGCAATATATCTAATTTCAGAAATGCAGGAAAAAGCTCTAATAAAGAGTTTATTTTCTATAAGAAATATGATTATGATTTAGCTCGTGGTGGTATAAATCTGGTTCATTCGGTTCTGAGTGGATATGTGACTAATATGAGTGCACAGTTTGGGGAGTCTTTCCTTTGCCGTAACGGACTTCCTATTCGTATAAGTTATACAGGTAATATGGCAGATGCACAGAATAATCCTCAGTTCTTGGGATATGAGACATTTGTAGGTGAATTCAGAAATCGTGATTATCGTTTTATTGGTTGTTGTAATTCCATTCCAGATCGTATATCATATGCGGCTCAAAATCCAGGACGTGAGCGCGTGGATGCCATTTTACCTTACCCTACTCCTGTTTTCCCAAAAAATAATGAGATTTTTGACTCTACCGATCCTGTATATAGTAGTGCTTGTGCTGTATTTCATCCGACTATCAGAAACAATAGTACGATGGGAACATATAGTAGTCGTAAGTTCTTGATAGAAGGTGCTAATCGACCTGTAAATACAGAATCTGCAGATTTCCCGTTAATCCGTTTGGCTGAAGTTTATTTGATTTATGCGGAAGCTACTTGTGAACTGAATAATGGAGAGATTTCGGATGAGGACTTGAATTTTTCCATCAATCATACTCGTGCCCGTGCAGGAGTGGATCCGCTGACGAATGCTTTGATAGCCAATGTGTGGGATGCAGGTTATTGGGATCATGCACAGGGAAAGACCGTTTGTAAGAAGATGAACATGCTGGATGAAATCCGTCGTGAACGTGCATGTGAACTTTTTGGGGAAGGTTTCCGTATGGATGATTTGAAACGTTGGGGAATCGCACATATTAATCTGACAGGTCAGAAACTTGGTCGCCATGTACTTGGAACTGCATATGAGACAGAGAAGGCAAATGATGCTTCTTATTTTGGAGAGCCTTGTTATTATCCGGAAAAGTATCCGTTATTATATGGAGTATATGAAGGAACGGGCAAGACAGATCCTGACTATGGACGTTCTATTGCAACTTTGGCTGGGAATCTCCATTTTTCTCAGAAGGATTATTTGAATCCTATTCCGTTAAAGCAGATTCGTCTGAATCCTAATCTTGCGCAGAATCCAGGCTGGTAATGATGTGGAACTATTTTTAATGTAAAATGAGATTATGAAAAATATAGGATTTATCTTGATGATATGTATGATGACTCTTGTACAAGTGTCATGTGATAATGAAGAACCTGGGCAGATGTCGGTGACTTCAAACATGTTTCTTCAAATAACAAACAGGAAGGCCAAAGTTTCAAATGACGGGAAATACTATATCCTGACAGAATGTATAGATGAGACTGCTGAGGCATTCCAGGTGCGAAACGTGTTTATTGTGGATTTGGAAGAAGATGCAGAAAAAGTTGCAGCTTTGAATGCAGAATATGTACTTGTAGGTGGAGTAGGGCAGAAAACAGACTACCGTCCGGCTAACGGGGAAAACGGTGATGCCTATTATATGTTGAAAATAACAGAACTGAAATCGGCTGACTGATTTTTTGTCGGATACAGTGTGGCGGCTGCTTCCTTTTGTAGGGGAAGCAGCCGTTTTTTGTTATATAGCAGTCGGATGTGACATTTTTGTTGAGATTTGTTACTTTCGTTTTATTAGTTTGTGTGAATTCTCCTACCTTTGCAACATTATATAAATGTATCTTTGTTAAATTGGATGACTATGAAACAATGGATAATGATGGTAGGAGGGTTTCTTTCGTGGATACCTGCTTCTCTTTTTCTCAGACTTTATGGGTCACTTCTTTGGACAGCATTGATTTGGACAAATCTGTGGCAGACTTGAAAGATTGTTATGCGGTGGAGTTTTTATTGGAGACACCGGCGGCGGAGGAACTACCGGTGGATATTTATCTGTCGGACATCCGGAAACGAGATTTGCGGGAGTTGCAATTGGAAGAGCCTTCCCATGTGCGCAAGGTTTGTCTGACCGCCCGTTCTTTGGGCAAAAAGCGGCAGGTGCTGACGGTGCCGATAAAAGCTTTTGACACACCGATGGCCTCGGAGGGGGTACTTCGCCGGATACGTTCAATCTCATTGGACGTAAAAGGTGAAAAGCAGAAAGAAGCACGTCTGTTATCGGCCCGCATATTGGAGGGTAACAGTGTGCATGCGCACGCTTCACGAGCTTCTTTGGCAGCGGAACCTGGAGAAACGGTGGTTTATCCGGTGACGGTGAAAAACCTGGAGACGCGTCCGCAGACGATTCATTTCTCGATTAAGCGGTATGGGTGGGAAGCGTTTACGGCTGAACTGTCCGACAATGAAGTGTATCTGCGACCGGGGGAGATGCATACCCTGAGACTGAAAGTAACGGTGCCGGAAGGAGTTCCGGCCGGAGGCCGTGAAACCCAGAATTTATATATACTTCCTTCTGCAAACCCGTCTGCCGCCCGGACACTTTCTTTCACAACGCTTCGCCGGATGCCCTATCCTTCTCTCTTCATACCGCAGAAGGATGGGAGGAGGTCAGGAGGAAAGCCGAAAAGTATAAATGGGCAGCCGAGCGCAAAGATCGTTATCTGGCAGACGCAGAACGTTGGGTCGTACCGGAACTTCCTGATAGTGCAGTGAACGGAGACGGGGAACGATATCTGTTTCGTACGGAAATTGAGAATGCTTTGATGAGCAGTGCGATAGCCTGGCAACTTTCACGTGAGAAACGGTATGCTCAGAAGGTAAAAGATTTTTTATTGAAAGTGTCGGACTATAAAAAAGGATTCCCGGTGACACGGAAAGTGTGTCATCAGGCATCTGTGCAGGAGGGGGGCATGTTTCAGCATCTGGCACAGGCATATGATTTAATCGGAGATTCCGGTTTATTGACAGAGAGTGACCGGAAGCAGATAGAGTATACTTTCCGCCTGTATATTGTGCAGGAACTTCGCTATAAGCAGCCCGGCGGTGCCAATTGGGCCGTTTCGCAACTGACCGGCGCTTTTTTTTGTGCGTTGGTGATTCAGGATTTTGCTTTGGTGGATGAGGTTTTGTATGCTCCATCGGGATTGATAGACAAATTTCGTACTTATACCATGCCAGACGGCTGGTGGTATGAATGTACGGTAAGTTATAATCTTTGGGTGGCAAGCGAATACATTCAGGTGGCTCTGGCTCTTGAGCCTTTCGGCTATTCTTTGCTGGCTGAAAAGTTTCCGGTGGACTATAACTTGACACCGGAATACGACAAGACATGGGAAAATGAGCGGGAAGACCGTCGGCTTTTGCATCATGGACACAGCTTCCGTATTCAGGGAGGCATTCATCAGCCTTACGTGACCATCAAGATGATGGTGGATGCCTTGCTTCCGTTCCTGGATTACCGCGGGTGGATGTTCGGGGTGAATGACGCCACAGAGCGGGAAGTAGGAGGGGGAAGTTTTGAACTGGCCTACTATGCGTTCAGAGATTCCCGGTATGCGGAGTTTATTCGTCGCACTCCTCAGCGGAGCGATTTGATTTATGGCGTGCCGGACTTGCCGGAAGGAAATCAGGAGACTGTGAAGGGAGCCTATGCCGATAATGCCGGAGTGTTGATGTTGAGGTCGGGACAGAAAGAGCCCCGGGAACGGATTCAGGCGGTGCTGAGATATGGCACGCACGGTGGTTATCACGGACATTTTGACCATACGGGCTTGCTCTCATTGATGCGGTATGGGCGCAGCTTTTATAATCCGGAAATGGTGTGGTATAGTTATGCCCCTTATATGTATAATTTTTATGTGCAGACAAGCCTCTCGAAAAATATGGTGATAGTGGATTTGAAGCAGCAGGAAGCGGAAGAAAGTCACCGTTGTTTTTTTCATACGGGAGAAATGTTTCAGGCGGGAGGCGTTGAGACGGAGGCCGCATGGAGTTATCCGGCTTATGGAGGATTGCGTAGCAGCATGAAAGGTCCCCGGTCGTTCAAGGAAAAGACAGAGCGTGAAGCCCGTTACTTCCCGGATGCGAAGAATCCTCCAGCCTTTGGTGTGTTGAGCGGATTTACCGAACCGATATTCCAGCGTCGTTTGATGCTGGTGACCGATGAGTATGTGGTACTGGCGGATTATGACAAAAGTGTGGACAGTGTTCCTCACCGCTTTGATTTGTTGTTTCAGATAAAAGGCTTGAGAGGGATTGCCGCTAAAGGTAAAAAAGAGAAAGGGCATACCGCCTGGTTGAGTACCGATTCGTTGAGTGCCGCTCCTTTGGTGACGGATGTGAATCATTATCAGGTAGAAGGTACGATGAAAGCTTCCTTTCTGACCCGCTTTGGAAAAGACGCAGACAATCGGGGAACACGAATCTTCGGCGAACCGGGTGATTTGTATCTGGATATATATAATGCCTATCCCTGTTATTCGCGCCGCATATTTGAAGGCCGTGCGCCGGAAGAGCATGGCACCCAGCGTATGCTTACTTATCAGGTGAGAGGAGATGGAAAGACATTAGCGGAAGGAAAGTTCGGTTCCTGGATTTTAGGCGACGGAAAGGTGGATGTGGATATTGCGGGAGTCAGGAATTTAACTTTGTCCACTTCGATTAAAAGCCGCTCCAAGGGTGTTTATACTTTGTTTTGGGGAGAGGCCGTGCTTTTGTTGGAGGACGGAAGGGAAATTCCGCTTTCCCGGCTTGCCTGCCGGAAAGAAAACGTAATGGAAAATTCTTTTGGCTGCGGCAAGGATTACCTTGGAGGACGTATCAATATAAACGGTGAAAACTATGCGTGGGGACTTCCTGCAGACCCTCTGCATACAGATGCGGAAGCGGCTTACACGTTTGATCTTACCGGACTGCATGCGGTTCGTTTACGGACTGTGGTCGGTGGAGACTATCCGTTAGGTGATGAGACAGAAAGAAGGAAAACATTGGGAGTGACTGCTTATGGTCCGTCCGCTCGTTTTTTGACCGTGGTGGAACCTTATGAGTCGGAGGGTAAAATAGCATCTGTAGAGGCGACTTCTGCGGATTCCTTGATAGTCCGTTTAAAAGATGGCAGGGAACATCGGTTCTTTTTCTCCGGAATGGATGCGGAGAAAGACAAATTATCTGTGATTATGCAGGAATGGGTAAACGGGAAATTGGTGAAGAAAGAAAAGGCTAAATAAGGATGTTACGACTCTCCCATTTAAAACCACTCCTCCCTGAAAGAACTGAGATTTAAATAAAAGAGGCGTGGGAGGGTACGATGCGGCGTACAATTTTTGTTTCGGTGTACACTCTCGCGCATTTCGGCGTGCCGGAGAAAACTCTTCGGCGTGCGGAAAAAAGATCTTAGGTATTGGGGAACCGTCAGCATTCTGATATCGAACGTCTCAGGGGAGCACTTTGACGTTTACGTTAAAACGCAAAGGCGTTTTGGAGCATGTGTGACAAGTCTTTTTGCGGCAGAACCGGCGGCTTGAAGGCAACGGAACGGCCAGGTGGTAAAATCGTTGTCAAAGCGGACGATTTAACCACCTGGCTTTCTTCTTTTTCTATATAGAGAAAAATTTTTTTCGTCCTTCATCCTTCACTTTTTGGGAAACTTTCATTGAAAAACAGCCGATTACAGTGAAGGTTGATAGGTGAAGCAGGAATACAGCCGAAAGAAGAATCATTCCAATTTATTGTGTCACAGGTTATTGTGATGAAGGTAAGAAACGGATAAAATACTAGAACGTGAAAAAATGCTTTTGTTACTTCATTTCTGTTTTTTGTTACTTTTATGGTTCCAATTATAACTGGCGCTGTTTAAATTTGGCTTATTGAAAATTGTAAATTTGAATACCATGAGAAAATTGTTTTTGTTTATTGTTTGCTTTATTCTCTTTGGGGTAGGGATAAAGGCGCAACGTTTCCCTCAAGCTGTTTTGCCCGGTGATTATCTGGACCCTTCTATTTTGCGTGACGGGAAAAATTATTACATGACGCATTCTCCTTTTTATTATGCACCTGGATTTCTCATTTGGCATTCCACTGATTTGATACATTGGGAGCCGGTTTGTAGAGCCTTACCAGAGTATGAAGGATCTGCTATGGCACCCGACTTGCTGAAATATCAAGGTCGCTACTACATTTACTATCCCACATCTACGGGTGAAAATTTCGTGATTTATGCCGACAATATTCGCGGTCCGTGGAGTAAACCGGTAAAGCTGGATGTAAAAGGCATTGACCCCGGTCATGTGGTAGGAGAAGACGGAAAGCGTTACCTGTTTACCAACAACGGCTGGATTACCCCTTTGAGTGATGACGGACTGAAAGTCACCGGAAAGAGCCGGAAGGTGTACGACGGTTGGGAATATCCGGCCAACTGGGTTACAGAAGGGAAGGATATGTACCTGGAATCTCCCAAGCTACTTTATAAAGACGGATATTATTACATGATGTCGGCCGAAGGAGGAACTGCCGGACCGGCTACCAGTCATATGTGTGTGGTGGCACGTTCCAAATCGGTGTTCGGTCCGTGGGAAAATTCCCCTTATAACCCCATTGTACATACTTACAGTGCCAGTGAAAACTGGTGGTCAAAAGGTCATGGCACCCTGATAGATGACGTGAACGGCAACTGGTGGGTGGTATATCATGCTTACGCCAACGGCTACCATACGTTGGGACGTTCTACCTTGATTGAACCGATAGAATGGACTAGCGACGGATGGTGCCGTACCACACAGGACGCTGTCTGGTTAAGTGAAAACAGACAACCGGAATGGAAGATGGAACTGTCGGATGATTTCAGTAAACCGGAATTGGGCCTTCAGTGGACATTCTGGAAGGAATATGAGCCCAAAGTTTTGACATTTACGGAAGGGGAAATGCAGGTGAAGGCCAAGGGACGCACTCCGGCAGACGGTCGTCTGCTGCTAGTTACAGCTATGGATAAATGCTATGAAACGGAAGTCGAAGTGAGGTTGGGAAATGGAAACATCGGAGGCCTGCTGCTGTACTACAATGAAGAAGCCTACGCGGGAGTGTCATCCAATGGAAAGAATTTCACGGTGTACAGGGGAGAGGAAAAGCCTCTGACGGTAGCCAATAAAATAGGTAAAAACTTCCGGGTGAAACTGCTGAATAAGGGAAACCGCCTGAAAATGTCGGTCAGTGCAGATGGAAAGTCCTGGGAGGTGCTTGCTCAGAATGTGGATGTTGCTCGTTTGAACCACAATGTGTATAAGGGATTTTACGCTCTTCGTCCGGCTCTGTTTGCTGCCGGAAAAGGAAAAACAGGTTTCCGCAATTTCCGTTATCGCAATGCCATTCCCGAAGAAAAAGACATGGGAGCCTATCTGATGGTTTTCCATCGGGATGAAACACACGGTTTGTATATGGCAGTGAGTCGTGACGGTTATACCTTTACGGCAGTGAATGAAGGAGAGCCTGTGCTGGCCGGTGACACGATAGCCCAGCAGCGAGGCATCCGTGACCCTCATATTTTCCGCGGACCGGATGGTGCCTTTTATTTAGCTATGACCGATTTGCATGTGTTCGGTTTGCGCGACGGTTATCGCAAGACGGAGTGGGAGCGCGGACCGGAATACGGCTGGGGAAATAACCGGGGACTTGTATTGATGAAATCCTGGGATTTGATTCACTGGAACCGGGCAAATATCCGTTTCGACAAGCTTTCAGCCGGATTAGGCGAAATAGGTTGTGTATGGGCACCCGAAGTGGCATACGATGACAAGAAAGGCAAGTTGATGATTTATTACACCATGCGTTTCAAGAGTGAGGCCAACAAATTGTACTATGTGTATGTGAACGATGATTTCAATAAGATAGAAGTACGCCACAGATTTTGTTTGAGTATCCGATGGATGGCGTGTCTGCTATTGATGGAGACATTACCAAGATAGGAGATAAATATCATTTATTCTATGTGGCGCACGACGGTGTGGGTGGTATCAAGCAGGCGGTATCCGACGGATGAACGGTGGTTATGTGTACGATGCCCGCTGGTATGACTTTGAACCTAAGGCATGCGAAGCGCCCAACGTATGGAAAAGGATTGGAGAGAACAAGTGGGTGCTGATGTATGACATTTTCAGCATCACTCCTCATAACTTCGGTTTTGCAGAAACTTCCGATTTTGTACATTTCAAGAACTTGGGGCACTTCAATGAAGGAGTCATGAAAACCACCAACTATACTTCGCCCAAGCACGGAGCCGTGATTCATCTGACAAAAGAGGAAGCAGATAATCTGGAGGAATACTGGAAGACGCATCAGCGGAAGTATGATCGTGAAACATTCCTTCGCCAACAAGGTCAGCACACCGGAAAATGAGAAACAGCCGATAGTAAAAAATGTGACGGGAAGCCGCCGAAATGCCCTCAGAGAACGTTTCGGTGGCTTTTTTGTATCAAAAAGCGTATTTGTTACAATATTTCCAACTCTTGTTACATAGATTTTACCCCAATAGTCGTTAGGGGTATATTTTTGTATTTGGGAAAAATTAACTTATTAAAAAATGAGACATTTGTTATTTAGATACTTATTTTTGTGTTGTCTATGTTGTGGCTTGGGTAAAATTTTTGCTGCAGGGAAGGTCGTGTCATGGCAAGTTCCCAAAGGTGTAGAACTGAACGATGACTTTACGGTCAGAATTCGTCCAGCTGAAAAAACTAACTGGGTGTCTGTGCCTGCTTATTTGGTGAATGTGGACGAAGTGCGTGGAACGAAACACCATGTGGAACATGCTTCCATGGCTACCTTTGATTTTTCGGAAAAGGTGGAAATTGCAGTGACGTATAATAAAGGAAAGATTGACTCGGCTCGTGTACGTCCGTTGTCATACGATATTCCTTTTACGATTGAAGGGAATACGCTTCAATTTTCATTAGAGAAACCGGCCAATCTTTCGGTGGAAGTGAATGGAGATATTTTTCATAACCTGCATTTGTTTGCCAATCCCTTGGATACATTTAAGGTAGACAAAAAGAATCCGGACCTGATTTATTTCGGACCCGGAATTCATCGTTTTGAAGGAGGAGAATTTCGTATTCCTTCCGGTAAGACGGTCTATGTGGCTGGTGGATCCGTGATGATGGGACGGATGCTGATTGAAAATGTGCATGACGTGAAGCTGCTGGGAAGGGGCATCATTGACCCGAGCGTGAAGATGGGTATTCGTATCGCTAATTCCCGTAATGTGTACGTGGAAGGATTAATGGCTACACAATGTGCTACGGGTGGCTCGGACAGTGTTACCATTCGAAATGTAAAAGTCATCAGTTATTTTGGTTGGGGAGATGGGATGAATGTGTTTTCCAGCCGGAATGTATTGTTCGACAGGGTATTTTGCCGGACATCGGATGACTGTACTACGGTATATGGCACACGATTGGGATTTGAAGGACCAAGTTCGAATATTACCATGCAGAATTCTACGTTATGGGCCGATGTGGCGCATCCTATTTTTATCGGGATTCATGGAAATGTGGACAAGCCGGAGATTTTGGAGAATCTGAATTATGTGAATATCGATATTCTGGACCATAAGGAGAAGCAGTTGAACTATCAAGGTTGTCTGGCTATTAATGCGGGTGATGAGAATCTGATACGGAATGTGCGTTTTGAAGATATACGCATTGAAAACTTCCGACAGGGGCAGTTAGTGAATCTTCGTATTTTCTTTAATGAGAAATATTGCAAGGCGCCGGGAAGAGGGATTGAAAATGTGGTGTTCAAGAATGTGTCGTACACCGGTAATCGGGCTGAGATTTCCGTGATTGAGGGATATGATGCACAGCGGAAGGTACGGAACATTCGTTTTGAAAACCTTCGCATAAACGGTCAGATTATTTCTGATGATATGCCGGGAAAGCCGAAATGGTATCATACGGGAGATATGGCACGAATTTATGTGGGTCCGCATGTGGAAGGTGTTTCTTTTTTGAATACTTTTGAGAAATAAAAAAGAGTTGACGCTATGAAAAGACAATGGAGAAAAATTTGGTTCAGTTGTATGGGACTTGCACTGCTTGAGGTATCTGTGCAGGCACAGACATGTGATTGGGTGAGTAGTTGTGAAGGGAAGACTTGGACACAGAACAAGGTGAAATTGCAAACGAAGGCAGAGGGAACTGCTGCTGATTTATCGGTAGATAAGGGAGATTCTGTAGTCGTTTTCAAGGCTTGGGGTACTTGTTTCAATGAGTTGGGATGGGATGCCTTGAATGTGCTGCCTAGTAATGAGAAAGAGGAAATTCTGAGGAAACTGTTTTCTCCGGAAGGTGATTTGCGGTTTACGTTGGGGCGTTTCCCGATGAATGCGAACGACTTCTCACGCAACTGGTACAGCTGCGATGAGGTGCCGGGAGATTTTGAATTGAAGCATTTTAATATAGACCGCGATAAGACTTCGCTTGTGCCGTATATCAAGTCGGCCCAGCGTTATAATCCGAACATGACCTTCTGGATTTCTCCATGGAGTCCGCCCAGCTGGATGAAAATCAATCAGGATTATCCGGTGCGCAGTGATAAATATAATACGATGCATCCGGCGAAGGACTATTATTTGCAAGGAAATAAAGGACCTAAGACAGAAGGGGTATTCCCGGCAGAACTGGCTGAAACGGACTTCTTTATTCAAGACCCTCGTTACCTGTCGGCATACGCGAATTTCTTTTGCAAGTTTGTTTCCGCGTATGAAGAGCTGAATATTCCCATAAAGATGGTGATGTTTCAAAATGAATCGTGGAGCTATACGCCTTATCCGGGATGTGCATGGACACCGGAGGGAATTATCCGTTTCAATGTAGAGTATCTGGCTCCGGCACTGAAGAAAGCGCATCCGGACGTGAAATTGTATTTCGGAACCATCAACACAAACCGTTATGAAGTAATAGAAAAGGTGCTGGACGACCAGCGTATGCCTGAAACGATTCAAGGAATAGGACTGCAGTGGGAAGGAGGACAGTTACTGACCCGCCTGCGTGCGAAATATCCGAATTATAACTATGTGCAGACTGAAAGTGAATGCGGATGGGGTTCTTTCGACTGGAAAGCCGCAGAGCATACCTTTCATCTGATGAATCATTATTTAGGAAATGGCTGTGAGGAGTATACTTTCTGGAATCCGATTCTGGCGGATGAAGGAGTAAGTCCGTGGGGATGGAAGCAGAATGCCTTGATACGGGTGGATTCCAAACAGGCTAAGGCTATCTTTACGCCGGAATATTATGCCGTGAAGCATTACACCCGTTTCCTGATGCCGGGTACGAAGGTGCTGGCGTTTAAACCGACGGGTGAGGATAAGAAGCCGGTGTTAGTGGTACAGACTCCGGAAGGAAAAACCGTGGTGGTAGCAGGAAACTTTCAGGATAGTCCGCAGCAACTGACGGTGAAGTTGGGAGAAAAATGGCTGAATGTGACTTTGCAGGCTCATTCCTTTAATACGTTTGAGTTTCAAGTGAAATAAAAATCAAAGAAATTTACATTTTGATTGAGTAGTCGGGACAAGTTATTCGTATTTCTATAAAAAACAATATAAAAGGAATATGAAGAACTTGTCTTTGACGTTGGGATTATGGGTTCTTGGAGCTGCAATGTGTGCGGCAGAACCGATCGAATTGAATTTGTCTTCTCCGGAAGGTACACATAAGGTGAAATTTTATGAGAAAAAATCGGCTTCCGGAGCCAATGTGCTTTGCTATGAGGTAAATTACAATGGGAAACAGGTTGTGAAGGAATCGCAGGCCGGATTGCAACTGGACAATCGTGTCTGGGAAATGGCTTTGGGGATGCGTAAATTGCCTCAGCCGGCATGCTGGATGGACAATCTGGAGGTGGATTCGGTGGCTTACGGTAGTCATGATGCTACTTGGACACCGCTTTATGGGGAACGCAGCTCGGTGCGTGACAACTACAAATGGGGCACATTGTATTTATCGAAAAAGGACGGTTCTGACTACCGTTTGAATGTAGAAGTGCGTGCCTATGATGAAGGGGTGGCTTTTCGTTATTATTTTCCGGAACATCCGAAAGCTATTTTCCACAAGGTAGTGGGAGACCTGACGGAGTATACTTTTCCGGAAGGGACCAAGGCTTGGGCTGAACAATGGGCACAGGCGCATTTTGAATACCTGGATGTGAATGCGCTGAAGAAGCCGGTGGAACGTGCCTTGACACTGGAATTACCCAACGGGGTATGGGCGGCATTGACTGATGCCGATGTGGACGACTGGTGTCTGACTAAATTTCAGGCTTCATCTGAAAAGCAGCATACATTGACTTCTGTCATGTACAGTCCGGTGGATATTGTTACTTATTATGCAACGCCGTGGAAGGTTATCATGGCGGCAGATAAACCGGGGGAATTGCTGGAACACAATTATATTATTGAAAATTTGAATCCTCCTTGTGAGATTAAGAATACGGACTGGATTAAGCCGGGAAAAATCATGCGCGAAACCTCGCTTACGACAGATCAGGCTTTGAAGACTATTGATTTCTGTGCGGAACACCGCATCCCGTACATGCTTTTTGACTGGCAGTGGTATATGCCCTGTACCTCACATGATGGGGATGCTACGAAGGTGGTGTCAAAACTGAACATGCCGAAAGTGGTGGCGTATGGAAAGAAGAAAGGTGTAGGTATCTGGTTGTATGTCAACCAGCATGCTTTGCAGAAGCAGATGTGCGAATTGTTCCCGCTGTTGCACAAATGGGGCATTGTGGGAGTGAAGTCAGGATTTGTGCAGTATGCAAGTCACCGCTGGGCTACCTGGTTGCACGATATGGTGCGTCTGGCTGCAGAGAATAACCTGATGATGAATATTCATGATGAGTTCCGTCCGTCGGGATTCAGCCGTACTTATCCAAATCTGCTGACACAGGAAGGTATCCTGGGGAACGAAGAGTTTCCGGATGCTACACACAGTACCATTCTTCCGTTTACGCGTATGATTAACGGGGCCGCAGATTATACTATCTGTTATTATGACAAGCGCTTGAAGAATACGCATGCGCATCAGCTGGCGGCTTCATTGGTGTTTTATAGTCCGTTGATGACAATTTTCTGGTATGACCGTCCTCAATTCTACAACGGTGAACCGGAGATTGAATGGTTTGAAAATCTGCAGACTGTATTTGATGAGTCGCATGTGTTGGATGGTATGCCGGGTAAAAATATCACCATGGCTCGCCGGAAAGGGAAAGAATGGTTTGTGGGAATGCTGACCAACAATGACGGTTCTGTTGAAACTTTGGATTGTTCTTTCCTGGACAAGAATCAGATGTATCTGGCATCTATTTATACCGATGGGGGAGAAGAAGTGAAGACAAAGACGCAGGTGAAATGTTCGTATGTGTTGGTTGGAGCTGGGGATGTGATAAAGTTTGCCCTGAAACCCAGAGGAGGAGCTGCCGTGAGACTGGTGCCGGTGACAGAAAAGGAAGCAAAAGCTTATAAGAAATATAACGGAGAATCATTTTAAGAAATTTTTAGGCTCTTCTTTTAAGTGGAATGGAACCCTGATTCGTATTTATAGACGAAAAGTTTTTAGATAAATGGATTTTTAAGTTTGGGTATTTTTCTTTAGGTAGAAGATTGTTTTTGAGGGTTACTTAAATTAGGAAAGAAGAATGAAAGGATTGTTTTTTATATTGAGTCTGTCAGTTTGCAGCCTGTTTCATCCAGCGATGGCACAGTATCGTTCTGAGGTATGGGTGTCTGATGAAGGGAATGGCATGTACCGGAATCCAGTGCTTCATGCGGATTATTCTGATCCGGATGTATGTGCGGTAGGAGAGGACTATTTTTTAACGGCGTCTAGTTTTAATTGTACTCCGGGACTTCCTATCTTGCATTCAAAGGATTTGGTAAACTGGAAAATCGTGAATTATGCCTTGAAGAAGGTGGAACCGGTGGAATATTATAATGAAGCTCGTCATGGAAAAGGCGTATGGGCACCTTCTATTCGTTTTCATGAAGGAGTGTTCTATATATACTGGGGTGATCCGGATTTTGGCATTTTTATGGTAAAGACTCGTGACCCGTATGGAGAATGGGATAAACCAGTGCTGGTAAAAGCTGGAAAAGGGATGATTGACCCTTGTCCGTTATGGGATGACGACGGGCGTGTGTATCTGGCTCATGCATGGGCCGGAAGCCGAGCGAAATTCAACAGTGTGTTGACGGTGTGCGAGATGAATAAGGAAGGTACGGCAGTCATTTCGGACCCGGTACTGGTGTTCGACGGAAATGACGGAGTAAATCATACCATTGAGGGAGCTAAGTTTTATAAGCGGAATGGATTTTACTATCTGTTTGCACCTGCGGGTGGAGTCGTTTCCGGATGGCAACTGGTGATGCGTTCGAAAGATGTGTATGGACGTATGAAGCCCGAATTGTGATGGCGCAAGGAAAGACGGACATCAACGGACCGCATCAGGGAGGATGGGTAGACACTCCGGCCGGAGAATCCTGGTTTTTGCATTTTCAGGATAAGGGAGCTTATGGACGTGTACTGCATCTGAATCCGATGAAATGGATAAATGACTGGCCGGTAATTGGAGTTGATAAGGACGGCGACGGTTGTGGAGACCGGTGAGCGTTATCGTAAACCTAAAACCGGTAAAACGTATCCGATAGAAACGCCTGTGGAGAGTGATGAATTTGATACTCGTAAGCTGGGGCTGCAATGGGAATGGCATGCAAATTATCAGGATGTGTTCGGCTTTACGACGAATATGGGATATGTCCGTATTTATGGGCATGAACTTTCGCCGCATTTTAAGAACTTCTGGGAAGTTCCGAATCTGTTGATGCAAAAATTCCCGGCAGAGGAATTTACGGCTACCGCTAAATTAAAGGTTTCGGCAAAAGATGACGGACAACTTTCGGGACTCATCATTATGGGCTGGGACTATTCCTGGATAGGAGTGGAAAAGCAGGGAGAAAAGTTCTTGCTGAAGCAGGCTGTATGTAAGGATGCAGAACAGGGTAATCTGGAACAGGTTTCTACATTAGCCGTATTAGAGCCCAGCCGGAAGTTTGAAGCAGGTTTGTTCCCCAATTACGAAAGAGAGATTTACATAAGGGTACATGTGGACAAAGGGGCATATTGTCGCTTTAGCTACAGTCTGGATGGAAAGAAATTTACGGAGGCCGGCACGCTGTTCAAAGCCCGTCAGGGAAAATGGATTGGTGCGAAGGTGGGAATGTTCAGCGTAACTCCTCATGGAAAGGAGCGTGGCTGGCTGGATGTAGACTGGTTTCGTGTGGAAAAATAAAAGAATTTAGATATGAAAATTAGAAATCTGTTGTATGGCATAGGAATCATGCTTTATCTTCTTGTGCCGGTGAAAAGACTGAAAACCTGGATGTGGATAAAGCCTTGGCGTATTGTGACGTGCAAGTACATCGTGCGCTGGCTGAACTGGAAAAGAACGGGGAGGCGGATTATAGTATGCAGCCTCGAAATATCTTGTCGGGAGAAAAGTTCTGGAATTGCCGGAAGGTGGCTAAGGAAGAATGGACAGGTGGATTCTGGCCGGGTATTTTGTGGTATGATTATGAAGCTACACAAAATGATACGATTCGTGAACTGGCAGAAAAGTACACGGAGTCTTTAAAGTTGTTTTCGGAGATTCCGGCGTATGATCACGATTTGGGCTTTCTCGTGTTTTGCAGTTATGGAAACGGGTATCGTCTGACGCATAATCCGACTTATCGGGATGTAATCATTGCTACAGCTGACTCGCTGGCTACTTTGTATAATCCGAAAGTGGGGACGATTCTGTCCTGGCCTCGTAACATTGAGATGTTGGGCGGGCATAACACCATTATGGATAACATGATTAACTTGGAGATGCTTTTCTGGGCTGCCCGCAACGGGGGAGACCGGCGGTTGTTTGATGTGGCAGTGTCGCATGCAGACAAAACGATGGAAAACCAGTTCCGTCCGGATTATACCTCGTATCATGTGGCTGTGTATGATACACTGACAGGGAATTGCATTAAGAAATGCACGCATCAGGGATATGCGGATGAGTCGATGTGGGCACGTGGACAGGCCTGGGCTATTTATGGCTATACTGTGGTGTTCCGTGAAACCGGTGATCCTAAGTATCTGGAATTTGCAGAGAAGTTGGTGGACGTGTATCTGAAGAATTTGCCAGAGGACTATGTGCCTTACTGGGATTTTAATGCACCTGACATCCCGAATGCACCTAGGGATGCTTCTGCGGCTTGTGTGGTCGCTTCGGCTTTGCTGGAGATGTCTGGTTTTTATGGAAACGGGCAAGGGGAAAAGTACAAGGAAGCTGCGGAAAAAATGTTGTGCAGTCTGAGCAGCGATAAATATCAGTCACGGGATACGAATGTCGCTTTCTTGTTACATTCTACCGGTCACTGGCCAGCTAAGTCGGAAATAGATGCTTCTATCATCTATGCAGATTATTACTATATTGAGGCCTTGCTGAGATTGAAGAGAATTAATGAAGGTTTGCGGGCCGTAGAATAAAAATTGGAGTTATTATAAAAAGCGGGGAGGACGATGTGTTTTGTCCTTCCCCGCTTTTTTATAGACTTGTCTAGGAGTTACAATTATTTCTTTTGTGCATCGGCTTCTTTCAGCATTTCCTTTACTGCTGCTGCAAGCTGTTTATCTTCGCCTTTCAGTGATTTTTCAGGACTGTTGTAGACTTTGATGTCCGGCTCCAATTGTTTGTTTTCCATGTACTGGCCTCGCATATCCATACAACCTACTTGAGGAATACCGAAGACGATGGTCGGGTCTATCTGACGTTCCCACCATACAGCAGTCATGGTGCCCGGAACAGGAGCTCCGATGAGCTTACCGATTTTCAACTCTTTGTATACCCAGGGGAAACCGTGTGCATTACTGTAATTGTCTTCACAAATCATCACGCAAGATGGTTTCAGCCATTTGTTGAACGGGTCACTGCCGATGTATTGTCCGCGAGGAACAAAACGCTGGTATTCTTTTCCGCTTAGTAAAGTGGCCAGGTCGTCGTGCAACCATCCTCCTCCGTTGTGACGGGTATCTACGATGACCGCTTCTTTGTTGCGGTTGCGGTCACTCAATAATTCGCTGTATACATTTCGGAAGCTTGGGCTATCCATGCCTTTTACGTGTACGTATGCAATTCGTCCTCCGGAAAGAGTTTCGACCATCTTTTCATTTTTCTTTACCCAGCGTTTGTAGAGCAATTCATTCTGCTCACCTGTACTGATGGGCTTGATGGTTACCGGGAAGCGTTTTCCGTTTTGCGGGTTGTAGATGCTGAGCTGTACGTTCTTTCCAGCTTTTCCTTCCAGCATAGGATAATAATCTGTATCTTTCAGGATAGGTTCTCCGTCAATTTTCTCAATGATACAACCTGCGGTTACATCTGTCTTTTTAACCGCAAACGGGCCTTTGGCAATAATTTCCTGGATTTTCAATCCATCTCCTTCATAGCTGTTGTCGAAGAATACACCCAGGCATGCAGTAGACAAGGTGGCTCCCGGAGCATAATATCTGGCTCCTGTATGTGAGCCGTTCAGTTCACCTAACAGTTCGCTCAGCATTTCCTGGAAATCGTAGTTGTTATTGATATGCGGCAAGAAACGTGCATAACTTTCACGATAGAATTTCCAGTCAGTTCCATGTAAGTCGGCTACATAGAACTTGTCGAGCACTTGCTGCCATACATGGTTGAAAATATATTCTCTTTCCTCGTATGGACGGTAATTGAATATCGCTTCAAAGCTTACGTTGTCAGTCTTATTTTTCTCAATATCTATTTTCTTGATGCCTCCGTTGCTGCAAAGGAAGAGTTGTTTGTTTTCCTTGTTGTAGGTCATCGAGCCATATCCGATGTCTTTTAGTAGAAGTTCGGTCTTTTGTTCTTTCAGATCGTGTACCCATAAGTCGGCACCGTCTTCAAAAGAGGCTTGATAGTAAAGCTTGTCGCCGTCAGGACTGAGTACGGCATCGCCTAAATGAGAAGAATTCACGGTCAGGCGGATAATCCGGTCACGGCAGTTTTCCAGGTCGAAGGTGAGTGGAGTGACTTCCTTGTCTTTTTCAGATTTCTCTTTTTATCTTTTTCTTGTCGTTCTGCTTGTCTTTCTCTTTTTCTTTATCTTCTTTCTCTTTTACGAGAGCAAATTCTTCTTTGCTAAGGCGGAAACGTTCGTAAGCCTCTAAGTCGAAGAACATGATGTACACATCACTTTCAGCTCCCCAGCTTCCGTGGCTTCTGTATCCGGCACGGTCGCTTTCCCAAATCATGGCTTTTCCGTCCAGTACCCATTTGGCATTGGAATCTGTATATCCGCTTTCTGTCAAATTGTGGATTTCACCATTTCCGGAAGCGTTGACCAGGGCTACGTCGTTATTGTTCCATCCTCCTGTTCCGATGTATCCGCAAAGCAGCCATTTGCTGTCGGGACTCCATTGGAACCACTGATCTCCATCGCTGTAAGAGTATTCATATTTCCCGTCCATGGCAGTGCGGACAGATTTATCTTTCAGGTTGAGCACTCGCAATGTGGTGCGATTCTCTAAAAATGCAATCTGTTTTCCGTCCGGGCTGTATTGTGGCTGGAAGGAAGTGACTTGAGAATGTGTCAGCTGTTCTTCCTTGATGTCGGTAGCGTAGGTGAACAACTTTTCTTCCTCTTTAGTTAAGGTGGATTGGTAAATCTGCCAGAGTCCGTTTCTTTCGGATGCATATACAATGCTTCGTCCGTCGGGAGCAAAGTCGATGCTTCTCTCTTGTTCGGGAGTGTCTGTAATCTGTTTGGTTGTTGTATACTCAGTAGAAGTGACGAATACATCTCCATGGAGTATAAATGCTACCTCCTTGCCATTGGGGGGTACGGCGATTTCTGTAGCTCCGGAAGATTTTATTTGGTGAGCCAGTTCGTTTTCTGTCTGGTCAGTAACGATACGGATAGCTACTTTCTGAGGCTGCTGTCCTTCTTTGACTGTATAGATTTCACCGTCGTAACCGTAGCATAAAAGTCCGTTCTGTGAGGATGACAGGAAACGGACCGGATGCTGAGTGTGGTGTGTCAACTGCATTTCATTGCTTCCGTCAAGGTTGCATTTGAAAATATTGAACGAGCCTGCTTTTTCGCTGAGGTAGTAAAACGACTGGTTATCGTTACTCCATATCGGGTTACGGTCTTCTCCATTGAATGACGTGACTTTCTGATAAGTACGCTCATTGTTCTCTTTTTTACTTATCCAAATGTCGCGTGTAATGGAGGAAGTATGATGTTTTCTCCAGGGGTCTTCGTATCCTTTCTGGTCGTGATATAGTAAGGTCGTACCATCTTGTGCAACACTGATGTCTTCCATAGGAAGAGAGGAATAGAGTTGGGGACGTCCGCCTTGAGTGTTTATTTCATAAACTTGTGGAAACTGGGCACTGGGGAAGGACAGGTCGGTCGCATCAGGCATCAGGTTGGCCTTGAACAAAATATGTGTAGCGTCTGAAAATGTGACAGGGGTTTCGTTTCCAGAATGAGTTGTTAGTCTTTTGGGGATTCCTCCGTCTTTGGATACAATGTAAATATCCATGCTCCCTTGGCGAGAAGAGGCAAAGGCAATCTGCTGTCCATCCGGACTCCATATCGGATGAGTGTCGTGTGCCGGATTGGTGGTAAGTTGTCTGGCATTTCCACCAGTGGAGGGTACGGTGTAAATGTCTCCTTTATAACAGAAAGCAATAGTGCTTCCGTCGGGTGAAATGGAGCAATAGCGCATCCATAATGGATTTTCTGTAGCTCCTGCCGTGGTAAATGCGGCAAGGGCGGCAAGGAATAATGAGGTTTTCATCAGCGGTTCTTATCTTTTTTTCGATTAAAAAAACGGTGTATGCGTTGGAAAATCATGATGCCGGTTTTCAGCCCATCATAAGCGGCTATGCCGGCATTGATATGCTGCATCATATTCTCCATTTTGTTTTTACTTTTCTGGGGAGAGAATAATTCCTGTGTCAGGAGTTGTATGCGTTCTTTAGACTCTCTTAATTCTTGCTTTTTTTGTGCCCTTAATTGAGAGATGATTTCAACGCTATAGTTGGGAATGGGTTTTATATCGTTCATTATTTTATTCTTTAGAAGCAGGTTCGTCAAGGAATAAGCGTGCGAGGAAATGTACCATAGGCTGGAATATCCATTGTTTTCTCATTCGGTAAATGAGTATGGCCAAGAGAAGAACTACCCCTCCAATGATGGCATATCCTCCAATCAGGCTGCCTACAAGAGGAGCCAGTGCGTATACGAGCATGAAGGAAAAATAGAAAAGAGCCATCATGCTCAAAATGATAATGATGAGTATAAGGATTAAGGTAGATAGCAGGATAGTGAGTTTTTCTACCAAATCGAGTTTGACGTATTGACCTTGAAGCTCAATGTATTTTCGTACCTCTTTAAATAAGGATTCAAGGTTATCAATGCTTTTATCGTTTGCAAACATAAGCAGTTATTCTAAGATGAAAAAATATAAAGCAGACTTTTCCCTTGAAAAAGCCTGCTTTATATTTACGACAAATTATTCAGCGTCTTTAACTTCTGCTGCTATTTGATCGACCAAGTCTTCCATTTCGGCACGGTTCAGTCGAATACCTTTTTTGCGAAGAACTTCAGCAATTTTTCTACGGGTATCTTCACCTTTTTCCGGGGCAAACAAAATGCCGGCTGCAGCTCCTAAAGTAACACCGCCAAGGAATGCTGCTACAATACTTAAAGCTTTCATAAATCTAATTTTTAAAAGTTATTACTTTACAAATCTAATAATAATCCTGATATGTTGTTCTTTTTTCATGGAAAAATGCAGCTCCATGCTGTCGATAGAATAGAATTAACGGATTTTAATAGTATGGCAGATTTTATATTGTTACCTTTGCGACGTATTAAATTGAATATTCATCTAATATTGGTATAGATAACATGAAGAAGATTGTTGTAATGGGAATGGCTCTGTGCACTGCATTGGCATTCTCTTCTTGTAAATCAAGTGAAAGTGCTTACAAGAAAGCGTATGAAAAAGCTAAACAGCAGGAACTTGCTGAGGCTTCTGCAGCCACTGAGGCACCAGTGGAAGCTCCGGCAGTAGAAACAGCACCCGCACCTGCTCCAGTTGTATCTACAGCTCCGGTTCGTGAAGAAAAGGTAGAATTGGTTTCTGGTGATGGCTTGAAAGCTTATAGCGTAGTTTGCGGTAGCTTTGGTGTAAAAGCAAATGCGGATGGCTTGAAGTCAAAACTGGATGGAGACGGTTATAATGCAAAGGTGGTGTACAATGCAGAACGCAATATGTATCGTGTGGTTGTTGAATCATTTGATACAAGAGACGAAGCTGCTCGTGCAAGAGATGCATTTAAAGCAAAATATCCTACACGTGAAGATTTCCAAGGTGCTTGGTTATTGTATCGTGTGTATTAATGTGATATAGATAAGAATTATTATTCCATATTTCAGGATTGAAAGCGACAGTGTAAAAGCTGTCGCTTTTTTTGCTTATATTTGTCGGCTGAAAAAGATTTGGTATTTATGAAATTGAATAGGATTATAGGTATGTTTTTGCTTGGAATGCCTTTGGCTATGCAAGCACAGGAAAAGGTTGTGCCAATAAAATACGGTGATATGGATCAGTGGGTTACCCGTAAGATTCATGAGTCGGGGATTATTGGAGGAAATACAAAATTGCTGTATGAATTAGGTCCCACAAAGGAAATCGACGGAAATGTGGCTTATGTGAATCAGGGAGGATCTCCGTGGGGAAATTCTAATGTAATGGCTAAAGTGATGGGGATTGTAAAAACAAATACCAGTGTATATCCTGAACAGAGAGGAAATGGCTATTGTGCACGTCTGGAAACTCATATTGAAAGTGTAAAGGTACTGGGAATGGTGAATATCACGGTGTTAGCTTCAGGCTCTATGTTCCTGGGTGATATGAAGGAACCGATTACGGGAACTAAAGATGGAGAAAAAGCACTGAATTCAGGCCTTCCTTTTACTTCCCGTCCAAAGGCGGTTCGCTATGACTATAAGGTGCAAATGTCTGGACAACCGAACCGTATTCGTCAGACCGGATTCAGCAAGAAGACTACTGTGCCGGGGCAGGATTGTGCGATTATGGTTTGTCTGTTGCAGAAACGTTCGGAAGATGCGGAAGGAAACATTATTGCTAAGCGAGTAGGTACAGTAGCCGTAAAATACAACCGCTCGCAAGACTGGCACAATGGAGCTACTTATGAAATAATGTATGGGGATATTACGCATGACAAGCGTTATGTACCAGAATTGATGCAATTAGGTACAGGCGGATATTATGCCCGTAACAGCAAAGGAGAAAGTAAACTTATAAAAGAAGTGGCTGGGCCAGTAAAGACGAGCATCCTACACATTTGATTCTTCAGTTTACTTCAAGTATGGGAGGAGCTTTTGTGGGGTCTCCTGGAAATAAATTATGGATAGATAATGTCAATTTGGTATATTGAGATTGCAAAAAAGCTAGGAGGAGGCAGAAAAGCCTTTGTATATATAAAATAAGGTGTAACAGCTGATATTTTTTGAGTATTTTTTCTCTTATTCGTTGTTTACTTTCAAAAGAAATACTTATTTTTGCATCGCAATCGGAAAGGAATAAATGTCAATTGATGGTTCCTTTTGATTACTAATAGAGTGAGTGTTTATAAAGCAATTATAAAACCTTTAAATTTTAAACAAAATGATTAAAGTAGGTATTAACGGTTTTGGTCGTATCGGCCGTTTCGTATTCCGTGCAGCTCAGAACAGAAACGATATTCAGATCGTAGGTATTAACGACTTGTGTCCAGTAGATTACTTGGCATACATGTTGAAATATGATACTATGCACGGTAAATTCAACGGTACTATCGAAGCTGACGTTGAAAACAGCAAATTGATTGTTAACGGTAAAGAAATCCGTGTAACAGCTTGCAAAGATCCTAAAGAATTGGCTTGGGATGCAGTAGGTGCTGAATACGTAGTAGAATCTACTGGTTTGTTCTTGACTAAAGAAAAAGCTCAGGCTCACATCGAAGCTGGTGCTAAATATGTAGTTATGTCAGCTCCTTCTAAGGATGACACTCCGATGTTCGTTTGCGGTGTTAACGAAAAAACTTATGTTAAAGGTACTCAGTTCGTTTCTAACGCTTCTTGTACTACTAACTGCTTGGCTCCTATCGCTAAGGTTTTGAACGACAAATGGGGTATCACTGATGGTTTGATGACTACAGTTCACTCTACAACTGCTACTCAGAAAACTGTTGACGGTCCTTCTATGAAAGACTGGAGAGGTGGTCGTGCTGCTTCTGGTAACATCATCCCGTCTTCAACAGGTGCTGCTAAAGCTGTAGGTAAAGTTATTCCTGAATTGAACGGTAAATTGACTGGTATGTCTATGCGTGTTCCGACTTTGGACGTATCTGTAGTTGACTTGACTGTTAACTTGGCTAAACCAGCTACTTACGCTGAAATCTGCGCTGCTATGAAGGAAGCTTCTGAAGGCGAATTGAAGGGTATCCTGGGTTACACTGAAGATGCAGTTGTTTCTTCTGACTTCTTGGGTGACACTCACACTTCTATCTTCGATGCTAAAGCTGGTATCGCTTTGACTGATACTTTCGTTAAGGTTGTTTCTTGGTATGACAACGAAATCGGTTACTCTAACAAAGTATTGGATTTGATTGCTCACATGGCTTCTGTAAACTGCTAATTAGTTTAGACTATATAGCAAGAGCCGTCAGGATTTTCTCCTGGCGGCTTTTTTGCGCATATTCGTGCGTGTTGTGCAGAAAAAACTATCTTTGCCGTTGAACTTCTCAAAAATGACTTTATGAATTATGATTTGATTACGATACTTGGTCCAACGGCTTCAGGAAAGACTTCTTTGGCTGCAGCTTTGGCTGCTCGTCTGAAAACAGAAATTATTAGTGGTGACAGTCGTCAGGTGTATCGTAGGATGGATTTGGGAACGGGTAAAGATTTATCGGACTATGTGGTTGATGGCTATAAGGTTTCTTATCATTTGATTGACATTGTGGAGCCAGGCTATAAATATAATGTATTTGAATATCAACGTGATTTTTAGTTGCATACGAAGATATAAAGGCCAGAGGACTTCTACCGATTTTATGTGGAGGTACAGGTATGTATCTGGAGTCTATTTTGAAAGGATACCGTTTGCTCCCTGTTCCGGAAAATAAAGAACTGAGAGAAAGTTTGGCTTCCAAATCGCTTGAGGAGTTGACGGATATCTTGTCTCGTTATAAGAAATTGCATAATTCAACAGATGTAGATACGGTGAAGCGAGCCATTCGGGCAATTGAAATAGAGGAATATTATTTAACTCAAGATGTCAATGCGCGTTCATTCCCCGAGATACATAGTCTGATTATCGGAGTGGATATTGATCGGGATTTGCGCAGGCAGAAGATTACCAACCGATTGAAGAAGCGCTTACAGGAAGGAATGGTTGACGAGGTGAAGGTGTTGCTGAAAGAAGGTATAAATCCTGATGACCTGATTTATTACGGTTTGGAATATAAATATTTGACTTTATATGCGGTAGGTAAGCTGTCTTACGATGAAATGTTCAGCCAGCTTGAAATCGCTATTCATCAGTTTGCCAAACGGCAGATGACCTGGTTTAGAGGGATGGAAAGAAGGGGCTTTCAGATTCATTGGATAGATGCTGAAGCACCACTGAATGAGAATGTGGAACGAATTATTGATCTGATAAAATAAACGGAAATGGCAGTAGAACCAGACAGATGGGGGGTGATTTATAACCCCAAGGCCGGAAGCCGCAAGGCTCAGAAACGTTGGCAGACTATTCGTGCTTACATGGATGAATGTAAGGTGAAATATGATTATGTACAGTCGGAGGGATTTGGTTCGGTTGAGCGTTTGGCAAAGACACTGGCTAACAACGGCTATCTTACTATTGTGATAGTAGGCGGTGATGGTGCCTTAATGATGCTTTGAATGGTATCATGTATTCCGATGTGGAAGATAAAGTCAGATCGCTTTAGGAATTATTCCGAACGGAATTGGTAATGATTTTGCAAAGTACTGGGGACTAAGTTCCGATGATTATAAAAAAGCGGTGGATGTGTTGATTAATCGCCGCTTAAGAAAGATTGATATTGGGGTGTTCTCGTATTTTGACGGAGAACAACATCAGACTCGTTACTTTTTGAATGCTGTATATATGGGACTTGGTGCTCGTATCGTACGGATTACCAATGAAACCCGTCGTTTTTGGGGGATTCCTTTGATTTCTTATTTAGCCTCGTTGTTTTTGGTTGCCTTTGAGCGGAAATTGCATCGGATGCATTTGAAGGTAAATGACGAACATATTCGTGGACGTATCATGGCTGTGGGAATTGGTAGTGCATACGGGTATGGACTGACTCCAAGTGCCGTTCCATATAACGGGTGGCTTGATGTGTCTATTATTTATCGTCCAGAGCTTCGTCAGTTAATTTCCGGACTTTGGATGTTGCAACAGGGAAGATTGTTGAATCATAAGACGGTCAAGCCTTATCGTACGCGATGCGTAAAGGTGCTGCGTGCACAGAATGCAGAAGTCAGTTTAGATGGTCGTCTTTGGTTAGACCGTCATTTCCCGATTGAGATTACAATAGCTCCAGAAGCAATTACTTTGATAATACCTAATTAATATGATAAAGAATATTTCTGATTTAAAGCGGGATGACATGTTTTTCCTGCTGGCAGGTCCTTGTGTGATAGAAGGAGAAGACATGGCTCTTCGTATTGCGGAACGAGTCGTAAAAATTACAGACAACTTGCATATTCCATACGTTTTTAAAGGTTCTTACCGGAAAGCAAACCGTTCACGTCTGGATTCTTTCACTGGAATAGGTGATGAAAAAGCGTTGAAAATATTGGCTAAGGTAAGAAGTACGTTTGATGTGCCTGTCGTAACAGATATTCATACCGCTTCCGAAGCAGAAATGGCTGCTGAGTATGTGGATGTGTTGCAGATACCGGCATTTCTTTGCCGTCAGACCGATTTGCTGGTTGCGGCAGCTCGCACCGGAAAAAATTGTCAATATTAAGAAAGGACAGTTCTTGTCTCCTGCTGCCATGCGTTTTGCTGCTGATAAGTCGTAGAGGCAGGTAATGATCAGGTGATGTTGACGGAACGTGGTACAATGTTTGGTTATCAAGATTTGATTGTCGATTATAGAGGAATTCCGGAAATGCAGTCTTTCGGACATCCGGTAGTGCTGGATGTGACACATTCTTTGCAACAACCTAATCAGACTTCTGGAGTGACAGGAGGTATGCCGCAGCTTATTGAAACTGTGGCAAAGGCTGGTGTGGCAGTTGGTGTGGATGGGTTGTTTATGGAAACTCATGAAGATCCTTCTAAAGCAAAAAGCGATGGAGCCAATATGTTAAAATTGGACTTGCTGGAAGACTTGCTGGTGAAACTGGTTCGTATTCGTCAATCTTTGTAATGTATGATGGGGCGGCTGGTTGAGATAAAAGTCTGGAAAGAGATTGTAGTGTCTTTGTTTGTATGCCTTACATTGTCAGTAGGAAATGGATATGCCCAAAGTGAATCTATGGTGTCTTCTACAGACAATGTGCCGCTGTTGGAGAGAATGACGGATGGTAAGCGGAAGGTGGATTGGGCAGATATGAATATTCAGTTCTGTTCTGCTGCCGATGTCTCCTTTAATAATGCCAAACTGGATGAAGCGGCATTTAAGGTACATCGTATCCGTTTGGAGGTGTTAGGGGGATTTCATGAAAAGTTTTCCTATCATTTCCGTCAGTCTTTGAATCAATACACGACTCCCAATATTCCATTGGATAATCTTTCCGGGTCGGTTGAATTGGCCATGGTGGGTTGGCAGTTGAATGATAAATGGAAGTTGACAGCCGGAAAACAACCTGTCCAGTTCAGTAGGTATGAGTGTTGGGTGAATGCCATTAAAGTGCGTCATTACTCCGATTTCAATAACACGATACCATGCTATCAGGCGGGTTTGAATGCAGCCTATAAGATGAATGACAACCATGAGTTTAATTTTCAGGTGACAAATAATCGGAACGGAGATAGTGCCGATCAGTTTATGTATGGACTTCCGGAAGGAGTAGAACCTACTAAAATACCTTTGCTGGCAACTGTTAACTGGGACGGTTATTTTGTAGGTCATGCCATGCAGCTTCGTTATTCTCTTTCCTATGGACAGCTGGCAAAGCATAAGAATGTATTTTATTTTACTTGTGGAAATGTATGGGACAAGAAACCCTTTTTAGGCTATATTGATTTCATGTATTCACGCGAGGGTGTTGACTCTAAAGGACTTATCAGTGAGGTAACAGCTGTGAATGGTGAAGGTACTACAGTGCCGAATGTGGATTACTTTACGACTATATTCAATTTAGACTATCGTGTGGCTTCACATTGGAATATGTATGTAAAGGGAGTCTATGAACAGGGCAATGTGTTCAAGTCGAATGACATGTTTTCGTCAGGTACCTATCGCAGAGTATGGAACGTACAGCTTTGTGCAGAATACTATCCTTTGAAAAACAGTGAGCTGTTGTGCTATCTTCACCTCTTATATAAGAATATACATCTGACAGAGAAAGCACGTTCCTGGGGAGCGGAAAGTTATAATCATCAGCGTATCTCATTAGGTTTGGTTTATACACTGCCCGTTTTCTGAGAAGAAGTTATTTTCTGCATGGCATCTGTTTATATATTCCAATAAAAAACTATATCTTTGCAACGCAATTACGGTTTGGATTACATTAAAAAGTAAAAAGATATGCTTACTATTAAACAAATTACAGAAGACACCGACAAGGTGATTCGTGGATTGGAGAAAAAGCATTTTGCAAATGCAAAAGAAACAATTGCAAAAGTGCTTGAACTGAATGATCAGAGACGTAGCGCACAAAACCAATTAGATAAAAATCTCTCAGAAGTAAATTCTACATCGAAGCTATCGGTGCTTTGATGAAAGAGGGAAAAAAGGAAGAGGCAGAAGCTGCTAAAGCTCGTGTAGCTGAAATCAAAGAAATTAGCAAAGAACTGCAGGTAACGATGGATAAGGCTGCAGAAGATATGCAGAACTTGCTTTATACCATCCCTAATGTACCTTACGAAAGTGTTCCGGAAGGTTTCGGAGCTGAAGATAATGTGGTAGAGAAAATGGGAGGTATGGAAACTGAACTTCCGAAAGATGCACTGCCACATTGGGAACTGGCTAAAAAATATGATTTAATCGATTTTGATTTAGGCGTTAAGATTACAGGTGCTGGTTTCCCGGTATACAAAGGAAAAGGTGCTCGTTTGCAGCGTGCATTGATTAACTTCTTCCTGGATGAAGCTCGTGCGGCAGGTTATGAAGAAATTATGCCTCCTACAGTGGTAAATGCTGCTTCAGGATATGGTACAGGACAGTTGCCTGATAAGGAAGGTCAGATGTATCACTGCAACTTGGATGACTTGTATCTGATTCCTACAGCAGAAGTACCTGTAACTAATATTTACCGTGACGTGATTCTGGATGAGAAACAGCTTCCGATTAAGAACTGTGCTTACACTCAGTGTTTCCGTCGCGAAGCTGGTTCTTATGGAAAGGATGTTCGTGGTTTGAATCGTTTGCATGAATTCTCAAAAGTAGAGTTGGTGCGTATTGATAAACCGGAACACTCCAAACAGTCTCATCAGGAAATGTTGGACCATGTAGAAGGCTTGTTGAAAAAACTGGAACTTCCTTATAGAATTCTTCGTCTGTGCGGTGGCGATATGAGTTTTACAGCTGCACTTTGCTTCGATTTCGAAGTATATTCCGAAGCACAGAAACGTTGGCTGGAAGTAAGTTCAGTTTCAAATTTCGATACTTATCAGGCAAACCGTTTGAAATGTCGTTATCGTACAGCTGAAAAGAAAACAGAACTTTGCCATACATTGAATGGTTCTGCTTTGGCTTTGCCTCGTATCGTAGCTGCATTGTTGGAAAATAATCAGACACCGGAAGAATCCGTATTCCTAAGGCGTTGGTTCCTTATTGCGGGTTTGATATGATTGATTAATAATATATTATAACAATATTTTCGTCTGATACAGATTTTAGGTATGCCTAAATCTGTATCAGACGTTTTTATATAATTACCTCTTAAAACTCAAGATTGTAAGATTTTTTATAATAAAACGGGGATATATGCTTTTAGAGATAGAAAAAACAGGCTTTTGAGGTAAAAAAAAAGGATTTTGGTTTTGTTGTTTATTTTTAATCATTAAATTTGAGGGGAAATAAAAGTAACATTTTTTGTGACGAGTATTAATTTATAACCTTAATATACAACTATGAGTTATTTACGATTTGACAAGACGATAATGACAAATCTGGAAGAAACTCTAACTAGAGAAATTCTTCGTACGAATCGCTCGGGGGCTTATCATTGTTCGACAATTGTAGACTGTAATACGCGTAAGTATCATGGCTTGCTTGTGATACCTGTACCGGAGTTGGACGATGAGAACCATGTATTACTTTCCTCATTGGATGAAACTGTTATCCAGCATGGGGCCGAGTTTAATCTTGGCCTGCATAAGTATGGAGGTGACAATTTCAGTCCTAGAGGACATAAATACATCCGCGAATTCGAGTGTGAGAAAGTGCCGACAACAATTTATCGTGTAGGTGGTGTTGTTTTAAAGAAAGAGAAGTTATTTGTTCACCATGAAACCGTATTCTAATAAGGTATACATTGGTTGATGCACATTCAGAAACAACTCTTCGTTTACGCCCTTATTTGGCTTTCCGCAGTGTACGACAGTATACACACGAAAATGCGCAGGCCAGTCGCCATTATGATGTGGTGGAGAACGGAATCAAGACATGCATGTATCCCGGTTATCCTGAACTTTACATGCAGTTGAGTAAGGAAAATCAATTCTGTTTCCAGCCCGATTGGTATAGAGGCATAGAATATCCGAAAGAACGTGAACGCGGGTATGACTTAATGAAGACCTGTATGTGCCTGGTTACTTTGAGATTAGTATTAAGAAAGGGGAATCTGTTACTTTCTCAGGTGGTGTAGCACCAATTGAAACTACTTCGTTGAATGCTTTGTTCGCAGCAGAAATGGAACAGCGAACACCTCGCAATAACTTCAAGAACTGCCTTATTAATTCGGCACATCAGTTCCTTAACAAGCAGGACGGTGAGTCGTATATCTTAGCCGGATATCCTTGGTTTAAGTGTCGTGCACGTGACATGTTTATTTCTCTTCCGGGACTTACTCTTTCTATTGGTGAGATTGGTAAGTTTGAAATGATTATGGAAACGGCTTTAAAGGCTGTTTATGCATTCATGGAAGGTAAAGAATCTCATTTGAAAGTGACAGAAATAGAACATCCGGATGTATTGTTGTGGCTGGTATGGGCAATACAGCAATATGCCAAGATGGTGTCATGGGATGAGGCCCGAGTTAAATATGGTAAAGCCTTGAAGGATGTGATGGATTATCTGGCAGGTAATCATCATCCTAATTTGAAGGTTCATGAAAACGGATTGGTTTATACAAATGGAAGAGACAAGGCCGTTACTTGGATGAACTCTACCGTGAATGGCCGTCCGGTAGTTGCTCGTACTGGATACATTGTAGAATTTAATGCATTGTGGTACAACGCACTTTGCTTTGTGGCTGATTTGCTGTCATCAGACTATGGCTTTGTTGACTACTTGCATCAGTTCTCTGATAAAGTCTCTAAGTCATTCGTGCAGACCTTCTTGAATGAATATGGCTATCTGCTTGATTATGTAGATGGCGATATGATGGACTGGAGTGTTCGTCCGAACATGATTTTTGCAGCAGCTTTTGATTATTCTCCGTTAGATTCTAAACAGAAAAAAGGTGTTGTAGACATCGTGACTAAAGAATTGCTTACTCCGAAAGGTCTTCGTTCATTGAGTCCGAAGAGTGGAGGTTATAATCCAAACTACGTCGGTCCGCAGCTTCAGCGTGATTATGCATACCATCAGGGTACAGCATGGCCTTGGCTGGAAGGTTTCTATCTGGAGGCTTATTTGCGTATCTATAAGCGGAGTGCCATTTCCTTTGTAGAGCGTCAGCTTATCAGTTATGAAGATCAGATGACCTGTCATTGCATCAGTTCCATTCCGGAGTTGTTTGATGGTAACCCACCATTCCAGGGTAGAGGTGCTGTTTCATTTGCAATGAATGTGGCCGAAATTTTACGTACATTGAATTTGTTGGAGAAATATAACAATCAATAAAGAGGAGGGGTTTATATGAAAGTTTTGATGTTTGGTTGGGAATTTCCTCCTCATATCTTGGGAGGATTAGGTACAGCCAGTTATGGATTGACTCATGGACTTGCTCAGCAGGAAGATATGGAAATTACCTTCTGTATTCCGAAGCCTTGGGGAGACGAAGACCAGAGTTTCTTGCGTATTATAGGAATGAACAGTGTGCCTATTGTATGGCGTGACGTACAGTGGGATTATGTAAAAGATAGAGTAGGACATTATATGGATCCGCAGCTTTATTATGACTTGCGCGACCATATTTATGCAGATTTCAATTATATACATACCAATGATTTGGGATGTATGGAGTTCTCAGGAAGATATCCTGATAATCTGCATGAAGAAATCAACAACTATTCTATTGTAGCCGGTGTGGTAGCTCGTCAGCAGCAGTTTGATATTATTCACTCACACGATTGGTTGACTTATCCGGCAGGTATTCATGCCAAGCAGGTTTCAGGAAAGCCTTTGGTTATCCATGTGCATGCCACAGACTTTGACCGAAGCCGTGGTAATGTGAATCCTACCGTTTATTCTATTGAAAAGAATGGTATGGACCATGCTGACTGTATCATGTGTGTAAGTGAGTTGACCCGTCAGACGGTTATTCATAAGTACTATCAGGATCCTCGCAAAGTATTCACCATGCATAATGCAGTGTCTCCGCTTCCAAAAGAAATACAGGATATTCAGGTTAAGAAGAATCCGAAAGAAAAGATTGTTACTTTCTTGGGACGTATTACCATGCAGAAAGGTCCGGAATACTTTGTGGAAGCTGCTGCTATGGTATTGAATCGCACGCGTAACATTCGTTTTGTGATGGCTGGTAGCGGTGATATGATGAATGCCATGATTCGTCTGGCTGCGGAAAGAGGTATTGCCGACCGTTTCCATTTCCCGGGATTCATGAAAGGCAAGCAGGTATATGAAGTATTGAAGATGAGTGATGTGTATATCATGCCGTCAGTGTCTGAGCCATTTGGTATTTCACCATTGGAAGCTATGCAATGCTGTGTACCGACGATTATCTCTAAGCAATCCGGTTGTGCCGAAATTCTATCGAAATGTATTAAGACGGATTATTGGGATATACATGCAATGGCAGATGCCATTCATTCTATCTGTACCAACGATTCACTTTATGAATATCTCCGCGATGAAGGAAAGAAAGAAGTGGATGGTATTGTATGGGAGAAAGTCGGCGTGAAGATTCGCGCACTTTATGAGCAAGTCTTAAAAAATTATGGTAAATAAAACTGCAAAACAATATGAAAACAATTTGTCTTTACTTTGAAATACACCAGATTATTCATTTGAAACGCTATCGTTTCTTTGAAATCGGTTCAGAACATTATTACTACGATGATTATGCCAATGAGCAGGGTATGAATGAAGTGGCCGAACGTTCCTATATACCGGCCTTGAGAACCCTGATTGATATGGCAAAAGCAAATAATGGCGCATTTAGAGTTGCCTTGTCTATTTCAGGTGTGGCTTTGGAACAGTTGGAAATCCACGCTCCGGCCGTAATAGAATTGCTGCATGAGTTGAATGCCACAGGTTGCTGCGAATTCCTTTGCGAGCCTTATTCACATGGATTGTCTTCATTGAAGAATGAGACTTGTTTCTGCGAAGAGGTAGAACGCATGCGTGTGAAGATTAAAGACTATTTCGGACAAGATCCTAAGGTATTCCGTAACTCCAGCTTGATTTATGACAATGAAATTGGCGGTATCGTAGCAGGAATGGGATTCAAGGGTATGCTGGCAGAAGGTGCTAAACATGTGTTAGGATGGAAGAGTCCTCACTATTTGTATCATTGTGCTGAAAATCCGAATCTGAAGCTGTTGCTGCGTGACTTTAAGTTGTCTGATGATATTAGCTTACGTTTCTCTAATACAGAATGGAGCGAATATCCGTTGTTTGCAGATAAATATATTGGCTGGATTGCTTCTCTGCCGGAAAACGAACAGGTTATCAATATCTTTATGGAATTGTCTGCTTTGGGTATCTTCCAGCCGCTGTCTTCCAATATTCTGGAATTCTTGAAAGCATTGCCGGAATGTGCTAAGCAGAAAGGCATTACTTTCTCTACTCCGTCGGAAATCGTAACGAAACTGAAATCAGTCGATATGATTGATGTACCTTATCCGATGTCTTGGGTAGACGAAGAACGTGATATTAGCCCGTGGTTAGGAAATGTAATGCAGCGTGAAGCATTTGATAAGTTGTATAGCGTGGCAGAACGTGTACATTTGTGCTCTGACCGCCGAATCAAACAGGATTGGGATTACCTGCAGGCAAGTAATAACTTCCGCTTCATGACTACAAAGCAGATGGGCGTATCGTTGGATCGTGGTATTTATGATTCACCGTATGATGCTTTCACTAACTATATGAATATTCTTGGGGACTTTATTTCTCGCGTAAATTCATTGTATCCGGTAGATATGGAAGATGAAGAACTGAATTCTTTGTTGACAACCATTCGTAACCAGGAAGAAGAGCTGGTACAGTTGAATGACCAGGTGAAACATTTGCAGTCTTTGGTTAAAGAACAGCCAGAGAAGGCTCCTGCTAAAAAAGCTCCAGCAAAGAAAACAACTGCTGCCAAAAAGACTACTACAGCAAAGAAATAAAGCTTGAGATACAGGCATAAAATCGGAAGTTTTACTTCCGGATTTTTTTATGCTCTTATTCGTTATTTGTTGAATTTCGGTTTGGTATAGATAATTTCCATCTTAATCTTTTCTCCATCCTCGCCGCCCATTAGTTTGGCTGAGTTTACTTCCAGGTCGTGCGACAAACCGATGGTGTTTCCTTGTGAGTCTGTTTCAGTTTTCACCGGAATCAATACCATAGTATTATACTCATCCCATCCTTGAGCAGGCTCTTCTTTTGTTCTCATATCGCTGAAAATCTGGCTTATCAGTCGGTTTACTTGTGAGAACGAATAGGAGTTGGTTGTACTGCTGTAAGTACCTAAGAAGGTAGTTTTACTATCGTAATTCTTTCTTTGTTCAAAGAAGTCTTTTACTTCGTTTTTACGAATAAGCAGTAAGTTCTGCGGAGTACCCATTTTGTACGGGCTATTTTCAGAATTATCGCTGACGTTCTTGTATTTAGTAAATGCCATAGATACGGAGTTCAGCGTGTCTGTACCTAACGCATCATACATTTCTTGTAAAGGAAGTTTCACTTCTGTACAAAGTCCGGCAGGAGTTTTCAGATAGGTGTGTTCCTTTTCTCCAGCCAAGCTATTTAATGTCTCTTCAGAATTACTCAAGCGAGTAGACATGAACACTTCGTTGGTTGCTGCAAAAGGAATGGAAGTATACACGACAGAATCCATAGCCCCAGTAGAAGGTCTTTCGACTAAATATTTAACTTTCATGCGCAGCCAAATATCTCCAATGTATAGAATAGCCCCTTCTCCACTTGTGGTATGAACGTAAAATCCAGGGAGTACATTGTGGATAAATGAATAAGCATCTTTGAAATAGTCCTTATTTTCTTGATATTTATTCCAAAGATATTGGCTAAAAGCTCCTGCTTCATCTTCTTTTATGCCTGAACTTTTCTTTTTATCCAAATCAATAACCAATGGTGGATAATATCCATTTTCACTTTTTATAGAGTCAATTTCTTCATCTGTCCAAGAATTGTCGCGTACAGCGTAATCCTGTTCTGCTAATTCTGGCTTCTCAGGATTATAATATCCTTCTTCTATCGGATCATAAGACGTGTAATATAAATTTAAGTCTTCGCCTGTATCATCAATTGCTTTATCAAGCATGTCCACTCTTACACGCATGGGAGCTAGTGAATCACCGAAGAAACTTGCATACGATAACTCCAATGTTGTTGCTACAATTTCTTGAGTTGTTTCCGGAAATTCGAAACCTTCCGTGCAATTGATTTGTGTGATGAAATCGGTGGTATACGTACCAAAATCCGGATCGGTGAATTTACCAAGTATGCGCTGCTTGTACGGGAGAATACTCCGTTCTGGTTCAAGTCTGTATATTTCAGGGTTTTGGTAGTGGCCTCAAAAGTTTGAGCCGATGCAGTAATTTCATCTGCATCTGCCACGAATTCACCGACACCTGTAGTGGTATCATCACAACTGTAGAGTGTGGCTGCAAGTCCAACTGCTGCCAAGAACTTAAGTTTCATTTTCGTCCTTTTTTATGTATTCATATTTATTCGGAAACGAATACCTTGTCATAGAATGCGTCACACGCATCTGCATAGGCATCGCCCGAAGCGTATTCAAGTACCGGAATGTTCAGGCTTCGTGCGTAGTCGAGTACATTCTGGTTTACAGTTTCGTCATTTTGAATCACTCCGTCAGAGTAGGCTACTGCTAACTTGCAGAGTTCCTCATAGTTTGCCGGCGACTTCATCATGCTGACATCTTCCGGAGTTACTTCCTTGAACAGCACTTGTTCGGCAAAGTTGGGAGCTAAATTCGAATTAAATCCTTCCTGATAAAGTGAGAAAATCACCTTTGAGTCGCGGAAAGAAGGTTCATCGTAATATGCTTTCTTAATATAAAGAGGAACCATCGCACTCATCCATCCGTGACAGTGAATCACGTCCGGACACCAGCGCAGTTTCTTAACAGTTTCCAGCACACCACGGGCATAGAAGATGGCACGTTCGCCATTGTCTTCATATTCCTTTCCGTTTTCATCGCATGTCATCTGGCGGTGCTGGAAATAATCATCATTATCAATAAAGTACACTTGTCTGCGTGCAGCCTGAATAGATGCCACCTTGATAATCAGCGGATGATCCGTGTCGTCGATAATCAGATTCATTCCAGACAGACGGATTACCTCATGCAATTGGTTTCTGCGTTCGTTCACGATGCCCCATTTCGGCATGAATGTTCTGATTTCGCGGCCTTTGTCTTGTATGGCTTGCGGTAAATTCTGGCCGATTAATGCCAGGTTACTTTCGGGTACGTAGGGAGTAATTTCTTGTGTAATGAATAAAACTTTTTTCGCGCTCATTGTATTATAGTTGCTCTTAACGACTGGCAAAGATACAAAAAATACACCAATGAAGCGAATCGACAGCCGTTTATAAATCCTTATAGTATGTTAATGTATTGATAAACAGTAGGCTATAATAGTGTTTGTTGTACGTTCTAAATAGGATAAATTCGCTAAATATCAAAAGAATTTTCCGTTTCCGTTTCTTTATGTGCTAAATAAATAGTTACTTTGCAGCCGTTTTCTGAATTTATGATTAAAAACAGGAATAAGAGATGAAGTTAATTCAAACAATCAGTGAGCTTCGCGCCGAACTCGATGCTTTCCGCAAAGAAGGAAAGACTATCGGACTGGTTCCGACGATGGGAGCTTTGCATGCGGGACACGCTTCGTTGGTGAATCGTGCCGTAGCTGAGAATGATGTAGTGGTAGTCAGTGACTTTGTGAACCCTACACAGTTTAACGACCAGAATGACCTTTTAAAATATCCGCGCACACGGGAGGCGGATTGTGCTTTATTGGAGAAATGTGGAGCAACGTTGGTTTTTGCTCCTTCTGTAGAAGAAGTTTATCCTGAACCGATACCCGCCAGTTCAGCTATGCGCCGCTGGATACGGTGATGGAAGGAAAATACCGTCCGGGACATTTCAACGGGGTTTGTCAGATTGTCAGCAAATTATTCTTGATGGTGGAACCGCACCGTGCCTACTTTGGCGAGAAGGACTTCCAGCAGCTGGCCATTATCCGTGAAATGGTACGCAAGTATCCTTTCAATATTCAGATTGTGGGATGCCCGATTGTGCGTGAAGAAGACGGCCTGGCGCTGAGCAGCCGCAACGCACGTCTTACGGCAGAACAACGGAAGGAAGCTTTGCAGATTTCCAAGGCATTGTTTGCCAGTGTAGATTTCAGCAAGTCACGTGTTTTGCTTGAAACCAAGCAGTTTGTAGAAGACTGTATCCGTCGCGCACCGGGACTGGAACTGGAATATTTTGAGATTGTGGATGGCAATACGCTTCAGCCCGTAAAGGCATGGGACGAAAGCAATTACATTGTAGGTTGTATCACAGTGTATTGCGGTGAAGTACGTCTGATTGATAACATTAAATATAAAGGATAACGGATGATGATGATTGAAGTGTTGAAGTCGAAGCTTCATTGCGTAACGGTGACAGAAGCGAACCTGAACTACATGGGCAGCATTACGATTGATGAAGATTTGATGGATGCGGCTAACATGATTGCCGGTGAGAAGGTACAGATTGTAGACAATAACAATGGTGAACGTTTTGAAACCTATATCATTAAGGGTGAACGTAGCTCAGGTTGTATTTGTCTGAATGGAGCGGCAGCCCGTAAGGTACAGGTGGGCGATGTGGTGATTATCATGTCCTATGCCTTGATGGACTTTGAGGAGGCCAAGACTTTCAAGCCGACCGTGGTATTCCCGGATACGGCAACAAATCGTCTGTTGTAATTGGATTAGATAAGTTGATGAAATAAATAAAGGGTGCCGGAGGAAGATGAGAAATCTCTTTCCGGCACCCTTCGTTTTGGTATATTCTAAACGTTTTTTCGCTTACGAAAAAACGCAAGTACGTTCGTACTAAAACGCCTTTGCGTTTGAATCAAAACGTACTTGCGTTTAGGATAAAACGTCCTTGCGTTTTCTCTCAAACGCACTTGCGTTTTGGACGCGTGTCAAAAATTACACTTGAGGCACGTCCTGCAAGCTGTTTGCTATGTCTTCTTCGCTCAGTGAATAGTTGGTCAGGTTGCCCGACAGGTACTGGTCGTACGCACTCATGTCTATCAGACCATGACCGGACAAGTTGAACAGAATTACTTTTTCTTCACCCGTTTCCTTGCATTTTTCTGCTTCCTGAATAGCGGCAGCAATGGCGTGGCAAGATTCCGGAGCCGGAATGATACCTTCAGCGCGGGCAAACAGACAGCCGGCCTTGAAAGTGTCAAGCTGCTGTATGTCTACCGCTTCCATCAAATTGTCTTTCAACAGCTGAGAAACGATGACACCTGCACCGTGGTAGCGCAGACCACCGGCATGGATATTGGCAGGTGTAAAGTTGTGTCCTAAGGTAAACATCGGCAGCAGCGGGGTGTAGCCGGCTTCATCACCGAAGTCATATTCAAATTTACCTCTGGTCAGTTTGGGGCAAGATGCCGGTTCGGCTGCGATATAACGTGTCTTCTTTCCTTCCAGAATGGTGTGACGCATGAACGGGAAACAGATTCCACCGAAGTTGGAACCTCCTCCAAAGCATCCGATAATCATGTCAGGATATTCACCGGCCATTTCCATCTGTTTTTCAGCTTCCAGTCCGATGACAGTCTGGTGCAGGGTTACGTGGCTCAGCACAGACCCCAGTGTATATTTACAGTTCGGTGTGGTGCGTGCCAGTTCGATAGCTTCCGAGATGGCAGTACCCAGTGAACCCTGATGGTTCGGATATTTGGTCAGGATATTTTTTCCTGCACGGGTAGACATGGAAGGAGAAGGAGTTACCTGCGCGCCGAAGGTCTGCATGATGCTGCGGCGATAAGGTTTCTGTTCGTAACTGATTTTTACCTGATATACGGCAGCTTCCAGTCCGAACACCTTCGCGGCATACGACAAAGCAGCTCCCCATTGTCCGGCACCTGTTTCAGTAGTGATGTTCGTTACGCCTTCTTTCTTGCAGTAGTAAGCCTGTGCCAGGGCAGAGTTCAGTTTGTGTGAACCGATGGGGCTGACACTTTCATTCTTGAAATAGATGTGTGCCGGTGTACCCAGTGCTTTCTCCAGTCCGTAAGCACGTACCAGCGGGGTGCTGCGGTAGTATTTGTACATTTCCCGTACTTCTTCCGGAATTTCAATCCACGCATCAGTCTGGTTCAATTCCTGATGGCAGAGTTCCTTGGCGAAGATAGGGTAGAGGTCTTCCGGTTTCAACGGTTCTTTTGTAGCCGGGTTCAGTGGAGGCATGGGTTTGTTGACCATGTCGGCTTGAATGTTATACCAGTATTTGGGTATTTCATCTTCTGGTAAGATGAATCTTTTCTGTCTATTACTCATAATTGCTTACTATTTTTAAGTTTTCGTCAAAAATATGGAAATAAATGATAACAAACAACTCATTTTGCTTTTTTCTTATCTGTTTTCTTACTGAATAGAATCTTGTGGCAGATTTCTCCTTTCTTTGTCGCATAAGTATATGGATTTTTCCATACATTTGTAAATACATTCATTCACTATAGTATGGATTATTGGGAACGACTTTTTTTATATAATAAGAAACTGCTTATGCCGCGTGTAAACCAGTTGCTTAACTGGGTGATGGGGATTAATTTTCTGTGCGGCATTGTTTTCTTACTGGCCATTGTGTATGAATATGGATTCAGGATTTCTGCAGCGGAATATAATCTGATACATACGGTCTATCATACGATATGGGTCATCTTTTTGGTTACGACTACGGTGCAGATTGTCTTTCGTCAGGAAGATTCTTCGTTTAAATTTACTCCGTGGACATGGATTCTTACCATATTGCTTTATCTGACCTTGCTCCCTGTGGTATTCAAAAAGCCGGAAGAGACTACCGGAGTGTACTGGGTTTGGGTGTTCTTTCATCATGCTTATTACAAAGGAACCATCCTGGTGCTGCTTTCTTTCTCCCAGCTTTCGGGCATTCTGGTGCGCTTGCTGGGCAAACGTACCAATCCGTCGTTGATTCTGGCAGGCAGTTTTCTGGTGTTTATTCTGTTGGGTACCGGATTGTTGATGCTTCCTCGGGCTACTTACCACGGCATTTCGTTCATGGATGCCCTGTTTACAGCCACGAGTGCGACGTGCGTCACAGGGCTTGTCACCGTAGATGTGCCTTCCACCTTTACGCTGGAGGGACAAATCCTGATTATTCTCCTGATTCAGATAGGCGGACTTGGGGTGATGACGCTGACAAGTTTCTTTGCCATGTTTTTTATGGGAAATACCTCGCTTTATAATCAGCTGATGGTGGGCGACATGATCAGTTCCAACTCCTTGAATTCGCTATTGTCTACCTTATTATATATATTGGGCTTTACGCTGGCGATAGAAGGAGTTGGTATGGTGGTTATCTGGCTAAGTGTGCATGGCACGTTGGGAATGACCTTGCAGGAAGAACTCTTCTTTTCTGCCTTCCATTCCGTGTCAGCCTTTTGTAATGCAGGTTTTTCCACCTTGCCCGGTGGGATGGGCAATCCGGCCGTCATGCAGGGACATAATCTGCTTTACATCACTTTGGGATTGCTGATTGCATTGGGAGGCATCGGATTCCCGATATTGGTGAATTTGTACGAAACGGTGGCGTATTACCTGCAAGCCGGAAAATTCTGGCTGTTGCGTCGTTCCGGAAGATTCCGGAAAAAAGTACACCTGTATAATTTGAATACGAAGATTGTGCTGGTGGCTACTGTCTTTCTTCTAATAGGCGGTACATTGGCCATTGCTGCCCTGGAGTGGAACCATTCTTTTGCAGGCATGCCGGTGGCAGACAAGTGGGTGCATGCTTTCTTTAATTCCTCTTGTCCGCGAACTGCCGGTTTTGCCAGTGTGGGGCTGACCTCCTTGTCTACACAAACCTTGTTGCTCATGGTGGTGCTGATGATGATAGGAGGGGGCACGCAGTCTACGGCCGGTGGTGTAAAGGTCAACGTATTTGCGGTGGTCTTGATTAATTTGTGGGCCGTAGTTCGCGGGGCCGACCGTGTGGCAATTTTACGTCGTGAACTGTCACACGATTCTATCCGTCGTTCGAATGCCGCATTGATTTTGTATCTGTTTATGGTCTTTCTGGCCATCTTCCTGTTGAGTGTGCTGGAACCGGAAGCCGGGTTGCTGGCCATTACTTTCGAATGTGTTTCGGCATTGAGTACCGTCGGTTCCAGTCTTGACCTGACACCGACCTTGGGCAATAGCAGCAAGTTGCTGGTGATTCTGCTGATGTATATTGGTCGTGTCGGTGCATTTACCTTGCTCACCGGTCTGGTACGCCAGGAGAAGAAACGCAATTACAGGTATCCGAGTGATAACATTATCATCAACTGATGTATGAAATATTTGATTATTGGTTTAGGACATTATGGGGCCACGTTGGCCATGGAGCTGACTGCATGGGGCATGAAGTGTCGGTGCAGACGGAAACGGGTTGCACGTAGACAGTGTGAAAGACCGCATGGCGGCCTCGTTTGTGCTCGATGCGACAGATGAAATGGCACTTTCCGTGCTTCCGCTGAAGAGTGTGGATGCGGTAATTGTAGCCATAGGCGATAACTTCGGCGCTTCGGTCCGGATTGTGTCGTTGCTGAAAAAGCTGAAGGTGAAACGGATTTATGCACGGGCGGTAGATGAGGTACATAAGGGAGTACTCGAAGCCTTCTCGATAGACCGTATTCTGACACCGGAACAGGATGCGGCACGTTTGCTGGCACAGCAGTTGGAACTGGATGGCGGGGCCGAATTTTTCCAGATAGACGGCAATACCTACGTGTTCAAGCTGGAGATTCCGGAGAAACTGGTGGGCTATCACATCAATGAGCTGAACCTGGAACAAGAATTCGGCCTGAAACTGATTTCTCTGGTACAAGGTAAACAGGTGAAAAACTTCCTGGGTATATCTGTCTTTGAGAAAGAAGTGGCCAATACATTCCCTGAGGATTATGCACTCCAGAAAGGCGACGGACTGGTGTGTTACGGAGCTTATTCCAGTTTCATGCAATTCTGGAAATCAGTCCGTTAGTCCATTCTCTAACGGATGTTTCTCTTGTTCAGTGCCTGCTGGTAGCGGCGGGCATTGGCTGATGCTCAGCAAAGGTAGCGGCGAAATTGTGCGTGCCCGAGAAATCTTCTTTGGCGCACATGTAGAGGTAATCATGCTGTGCATGATTCAATACGCTTTCTATTCCCTGAATG
>ENA-OQHA01000009-OQHA01000009.1-human-gut-metagenome-genome-assembly--contig:-NODE-9-length-90462-cov-4.715681_pt1 | contig 90462 bp, 107 predicted proteins | sample MGYA00242558_ERZ504707 | MGnify/ENA primary metagenome ERZ504707 (study PRJEB26092, sample SAMD00036197) | human gut metagenome | host: Homo sapiens | study: EMG produced TPA metagenomics assembly of... | reverse complement strand
CCATCGACAGCCCGACCGGCTACACGAAAGATGCCATTGCATGGCTGAAAGCAGAGTACGAAGCGATGGCTATGCGCCGGTGATCACCACAAAGGGCGGCCTTCTGGTGCAGCTTGCCAAAGGCTGTGAAGGAAACGGCGGTGTCCTTGTGGAGACACATACCGATACGCTCGGCGGCATGGTAGCGGAAGTGAAAGGAAACGGCCGTCTTCGTCTCACCGCGCTCGGCGGTATGAATCCGAACAATGCGGAGACGGAAACTGCGTTGTCATCACAAGAGACGGAAAACGGTACGAGGGCTGCTTCCAGATGAACAACCCGTCGATCCATGTCAACGGTTCCTACGACCAGCAGGACCGCACCTACGACAATATGGAGGTCGTTCTGGATGAGATGGTCTTCTCCAAAGAGGAGACAAAAGCGCTCGGCATCGAGACCGGTGATATCGTCTGCTTTGAGACGAGAACCCGCATCACCGAGAAGGGATACATCAAGAGCCGTTTTCTCGATGATAAACTGAGCGTTGCAATCCTGCTCGGCTATGCGAAGTATTTAAAAGAAGAAAATATCACACCGTCCCGTCCGGTTTATCAGCACATCACCGTGTACGAAGAAGTCGGCCACGGCGGATCTGCTTCCGTGCCGGAGGGTGTGACGGATATCCTTTCTGTTGATATGGGCTGTGTCGGCGACGGACTGGAGTGTAAAGAGCATCAGGTATCCATCTGCGTCAAAGACAGCGGCGGCCCTTACAGCTACGATTTTACCGGCGAGCTGATTGCGGCAGCAAAAGCAAACGGAATCGACTATGCGGCGGATGTTTACCCGCACTACGGCTCTGACGTGGAGGCAACGCTCCGCGGCGGCGCAGACGCACGCCATGCCCTGATCGGCGCCGGTGTGTACGCATCCCATGGATATGAGAGAAGCCATGTGGACGGCGTGAAGAATACGCTGGAACTGCTTGCGGCGTATCTGGACAAATAAAAATAAGAACAAGTGAGAGAATTGCATGAGAAAATTAGCATTGCCAGAAGAAGTGCTGCTCCAGCTTGAGCAGCCTGCGCGATACATTGGAAATGAATTCAACAGTGTCGTAAAAGACAAAGAGAAAGTAGCCTTACGCGGCGCTTTCCTGTTCCCGGATGTGTATGAGATCGGTATGTCGCACCTTGGCATCCAGATTCTGTACGATATGTTTAACAAACGTGAGGACATGTGGTGTGAGCGTGTCTATTCCCCATGGCCGGATCTGGACCGCGTGATGCGGGAACAGAACATTCCGCTGTTCGGCCTGGAATCCCAGGAGCCGGTGAAAAACGAGGATTTCCTGTTTATCACCCTGCAGTATGAGATGTGTTATACGAACGTTCTGCAGGCGCTCGACCTTGCCGGAATCCCGCTGCATGCGGTGGAGCGTACCGACGAGGACCCGATCGTCATCGGCGGCGGCCCGTGTACGTACAATCCGGAGCCAATCGCCCCATTCTTCGATCTGTTTTACATCGGAGAGGGCGAGGTTGTGTACGACAAGCTTTTTGACACGTATCTGGAAAATAAAAAGAACGGCGGAACCCGTCAGGATTTCCTGAAAAAGGCATGCCGAATCCCTGGTATTTACGTACCGCAGTTTTATGAAGTAACGTACCACGAGGACGGAACCGTTGCAGCCTTTACGCCGTCCATTCCGGAAGCACCGGAAAAGATCAAAAAACAGCTCGTCATGGATATGACCGAGGCAACGTATCCGGAGAAACCGGTCGTGCCGTTTATCAAGGCAACACAGGACCGTGTCGTTCTGGAGATCCAGCGCGGCTGTATCCGCGGCTGCCGTTTCTGCCAGGCGGGTATGGTGTACCGTCCGACAAGAGAGCGCGATGTGGAGAAGTTAAAAGAACTTGCGACCCATATGCTGCGCAATACCGGCCACGATGAGATCTCGTTGAGTTCTTTGAGCTCGAGTGATTACAGCCATCTTCCGGAGCTTGTCAACTATCTGATCGACAGCTGCCCGGAAAAAGGTGTCAATATTTCCCTTCCGTCTCTTCGAATCGACGCATTTTCCCTCGATGTCATGAGCAAGGTACAGGATATCAAAAAGAGCAGCCTGACCTTCGCACCGGAGGCGGGAAGCCAGCGGATGCGGAATGTTATTAATAAAGGTCTGACCGAGGAAGTCATTCTCGACGGAGCCGGAAAAGCGTTTGAGGGCGGCTGGAATAAAGTAAAACTGTATTTCATGCTGGGCCTTCCGACCGAGACCGAGGATGATATCAAAGGAATTGCGCATCTGGCGGAAAAGATCGCAGAGCGTTACTATGAGATTCCGAAAGACCAGAGAAACGGAAAATGCCAGATTACGGCAAGCTCCTCGTTCTTTATCCCGAAGCCGTTCACCCCGTTCCAGTGGGCACCGATGAACACGGAGAGGGAGTTTCTTGACAAAGCGGCGATTGTAAAGGCAGAGGTCCGCGCACAGCTGAATCAGAAGAGCATCCGTTACATTTATCATGAGGCAGATATTTCCCTTCTGGAGGGATTCCTTGCACGCGGTGACCGGAAATGTGCCGAAGTTATTGAAAAAGCGTACAGAAAAGGTGCTATTTTCGATGCCTGGTCCGAGTATTTCCGGAAAGATGCCTGGGAAGAAGCGTTTGCAGAGACCGGCATTGACGTTTCGTTCTATGCCTGCCGTGAGCGCAGCACCGATGAGATCCTTCCGTGGGATTTCCTTGATATCGGCGTGACGAAAAAATTCCTGATCCGCGAATGGGAGCGGGCACAGAAAGAAACCGTTACCCCGAACTGTAAGATGCAGTGTTCCGGCTGCGGAGCAAAATCATTCGGAGGAGGTGTCTGCTATGAAAATCAGAATTAAGTTTGCCAAAACAGGTGTGATGAAATTTGTGGGTCATCTGGATGTGATGCGTTACTTCCAGAAAGCAATCCGCCGTGCAGAACTTCCGATCGCTTATTCCGAGGGCTTCAGCCCGCACATGCTGCTGTCGTTTGCTTCTCCGCTCGGTGTCGGCATCAGCAGCACCGGTGAATATTTCGATATGGTGCTCGCGGAAGATATGAAAACCGACGAGATTGTAAAACGTCTGAATGCGACGATGGTTGAGGGAATGGAAGTGCTTTCCGCCCGCCATGTGCCGGATGGAAAAGCAAGCAAGGCAATGTCTCTCGTAGCAGGAGCCGATTATCTCGTGCAGTTCCGCGAGGGAAAAATGCCGGAGATTGATCTGGAAACGAAAGTACCGGTGTTTTTGCACTTCCGCAGATTGAGATCATGCGAAAGACAAAACGAAGCGAAAAGCTGACCGATATCCGCCCATGGATTTACGATATGAAAGCAAAGAAAAGCGGTGTCTGGATGCAGCTCTCCACCGGAAGTGTTTCGAACCTGAAACCGGAGCTCGTGATGGAAGCGTTCTGCAAATGGTGCGGGGTTGAACTGCCGCCGTTTGCATACACGATTCTGCGCGAGGAAGTTTACGCAGACATCGGAACGGAAGAAGAGCGAAAGCTGGTTCCGCTGGAAGCATTAGGAGAAGAAGTTGAGTAAACGAGTTGTCATTGCCCATCTGCCGTGGGAGGGAAAAGATTACCTGGTACACACGCTGGTGGAAGGAGAAAGACCGGTCGAACTGACGGCCCTCTGCAGGGAGAAGGAAACGCTGCTTGGCAATATCTATGTCGGCCGGGTGGAAAAACTGGCGCCCGGGATCCGCGGGGCATTTGTCTCGTTTGCGGAGCAGCAGAGCTGTTTTCTTGATCTGTCCCGTGTAAAAGAAGGTATCTTCTGAAAAAAAGCACCGGGAACGGAACTGCATGTCGGAGATGAAATTGTCGTGCAGATCCAGCGGGAAGCGCAGAAAACGAAGCTTCCGTCGGCGACAGCAGAACTTTCTCTTTCGGGAAGTGCCCTGGCGCTCTATTATGGAAAGCCGGAAATCTCATGCTCGGGACGCCTTCTGCCGGAGCAGAAAAAACGGTTAAAAGAACTGGGAAGCCGGATGTTTCCAGAGCTTTCCGGCGGAAGCCTTCCGTTTGGCGTGATCTTCCGCACCGCATCCGCTGATGCTTCGGAAGAAGAGATCCGGCAGGAATATCTCGAGCTGTCCGAAAAACTCGCGCGGATTGTCCAGTATGGAACGATGCGGAGCCTGTACTCCTGCCTGTATCGGGCGTCAGATGCCGTGCCGGAGCTCGTCAAACGGTATGCACCGTCAGTTTCAGAACTTGTGACAGATGACAGAGAAACGTATGAGATCTGCAGAGAATATCTGGAGCGCCATGATTTTCACGACTGCCGCCTGACCTGGTATGAGGATCAGCTTACCACACTGACAAAGAAAGAAAATCTCGAAAATCACGTAAAACAGGCACTCGACAAACGTGTGGATCTGCCTTCCGGCGGATTCCTCGTGATCGAACCGACCGAAGCGCTGACCGCGATCGATGTGAACAGCGGAAAGCAGCTCGGCGGACGGAAAAATACGTTTCTGTACAGCGTAAACCAGGAGGCAGCCCGCGAAATCGCCCGCCAGATCCGCCTGCGCGGGATTTCCGGTCTGATCCTGGTTGACTTTATCAACATGCCGGAAAAAGAGCAGGAGGAGCGCCTTCTCGGCTTCCTGCAGGGTCTTGTGCGGGAAGATCCCGTTCCGACCAAAGTTGTGGATATGACGGCGCTTCATCTCGTGGAACTGACGAGAAAGAAAATCCGCCGGCCGCTGGCAGAACAGATGAAATGACAGTGACCTTACAAAGGAGGAATGAATATGGAACCACAAAAGAAACCGATTCACCTCAATGAAAATGATACCCCATATCTTTACGAACCCTTTCGAAACCAGATGCCGGCAAAACGACCGCATCCGGCGGAAAAAGAAAAGATACTGAAACCATGGCAGGGTCTGCTGGTGTTTGCCTTTCTGATGGTTCTTTTTAATCTCGCCGGAATCCCGCTGGTTCTTGCAGGCGGGATGTATGGAAATGCGCTGGACGAGATCATGGTATTCCTGATCGGATCCATTCTCGTCGTACGGGCACTTCATATTCCGTTAAAAGAAGTGTTCCCATTAAAAAAGCCGGATGGAGCCGGAATCCTCGGAACCATTCTGATGTGGTATGTGACGTACCGTGGTGTGCTTGCTCTTTTCCTTCTGATGGAATGGATTTTCCCGCAGGAATACGCAAGCCTCTCGGAATCCATGGACAGCAGTATGGCGGGCCTTTCCTATTTCGGCGAGCTGCTTGTCGTTGCGCTGACACCGGCCATCTGTGAAGAAGCACTGCACCGCGGTCTTCTGCAGTACAGCCTGCGCGGAATCAAAAAGAAATGGGTGATGCTGCTTCTGATGGGCGTTTATTTTGGCGCTTTCCACATGAGCATCGTCCGTTTTCTTCCGATGATGATGATGGGAATCGTTCTCTCGTATGTGCGGATGAAGACCGACAACATGTTTTACAGCTCGCTGTTTCATTTCGTCCATAACGCATCGACGATTGTGGCGAGCATTGCGGCAAGCTTCCTCTATATGTTCTCGCAGGGGAACGCAGCAGCAGGCAGCGGATACGCAACGGAAACGTACATCGGCATGTATCTGATCGAAGCGGCGCTGATGCCGATCGGTCTTTATATGGGAAGCCGTCTTCTGATGTACCAGCAGACAAAAAGCGAAGGATTTTTCCCGAAGGAGAGAAGAAAAAAGACCATTGCAAAAATCGTAATTCCGACCATTCTGCTGATCCTTGGCGGACTGTTTTTCTTTGGTATTGGTATGATGTAAAAAGAATCAAAAGCAGTTTGGGCAATTTTGCAGAAATGTCCAAGCCGGGTAGAAAACAGGTACGATTTATGATAGAATAACAGCAAATCAAGCGTTACACGATATTACAGAAAGGAAAAGCTGTTTCTCTAACAAGAGACAGCAGGAATAAGAACTATGGCAAGAACAGCTATTGCTACCGACAGCAACAGCGGTATTACACAGAGTCAGGCGAAAGAGCTGGGCGTTTTTGTCCTTCCGATGCCTTTCTTCATGCGCGGAAAAATCCAGTTTGAGGATATCGACCTGACACAGGAACAGTTTTACGAGATTCTGGCAGAGGATGCGGCTGTTTCCACATCTCAGCCGTCTCCGGGAGATCTGATGGATTTCTGGAACAAAATTCTCGAAGAGTACGATGACATTGTTTACATTCCGATGTCAAGCGGCCTTTCCACCTCCTGTGATACAGCGACCGTGCTGTCCGAGGACTACGAAGGAAAAGTGCAGGTTGTCAACAACCAGAGAATCTCCGTTACGCAGCAGCAGTCTGTTCTGGATGCAAAGAAAATGGCAAACCGCGGCGTGGCAGCAAAAGACATTAAAGCAATTCTGGAAGAGGATGCGCTGGATGCAAGTATCTATATTATGGTAGATACGTTAAAATACCTGAAAAAAGGCGGCCGCGTTACGCCGGCAGCAGCCATGATCGGAACCGTTTTAAATATCAAACCGGTGCTGACGATCCAGGGAGAGAAGCTTGACGCGTTTGAAAAAGCGCGCGGTGTGAAACAGGCAAAGAAAGCCATGATCAAGGCTATGAAAAAAGATATGGACAAACGCTTCGCAAAAGAGCGTGCAGCCGGCATCATGGGACTTCACATTGCCTATACCGCAAACGACAAAGAAGTAATCGATGGATGGATTGTCGAAGTAAAAGAAGCCTTCCCGGATTTTGAAGTCGATGCGCATCCGCTGTCCTTAAGCGTTGCCTGCCACATCGGACCTGGCGCACTGGCAATTGCATGTGAAAAAAAATCTGCAATTTCCTGAAAAATACTATTGACAAACAGCAGACGTGATGATATATTGTAGAAGTATGCCGCACAGAGAGGTAAAAGAGTCGAAAGACCACCAAATCTGGCGAGTAATTGATAGGGAGGTGCCATATGTACGCAATTATTGCAACAGGTGGTAAACAGTACAAGGTAGCTGAAGGCGATGTTATCCGAGTAGAGAAACTTGGCGTTGAAGCTGGAGAAACCGTAACTTTTGATCAGGTACTTGCAGTAAGCAATGACGGACTGAAAGTTGGCGAGGACGTTAAAAATGCATCCGTAACCGCATCTGTAGTTGGAAACGGTAAAGGCAAAAAAGTTATCGTTTACAAGTATAAGAGAAAAACTGGTTATCATAAGAAAAACGGTCACAGACAGCAGTACACTGAAGTGAAGATTGAAAAATCAACGCTTAAGTCTTATGATTTGTATAACCGTAACAGAGTCTGACGGCGAGTACATCTCCGTGGAGTCAAACGGTCATGCAGACTATGCAGAGAAAGGGCAGGATATCATCTGTGCCGCTGTCTCCGCATTGATTGTAAACACCGTAAATTCCGTGGAAACATTGACAGAGGATCTGATTATAAGTGAGGCTGGAGATGGATACGTGTATTTTTCATTCCCGAATGGGTATTCTGAAAGTACCGCACTTCTTGTAAAATCACTTTTGCTGGGCCTCGAAAGTATCCGCCGCGATTATGGAGCACAATACTTAGAGATCGCATTCAAGGAGGTGTAATACCATGTTAAATATGAACCTTCAGATTTTCGCTCATAAAAAAGGAGTTGGTTCTACCAAGAACGGTAGAGATTCCGAGTCCAAGAGATTAGGAGCAAAAAGAGCTGACGGACAGGTTGTAAAGGCTGGAAACATTCTTTACAGACAGCGTGGAACCAAGATTCATCCAGGCGTGAACGTAGGAATCGGAAAAGACGATACCTTATTCGCTATGGTTGACGGACGCGTAGCTTTCGAAAGAAAGGACGTGACAAAAAACAGGTTTCCGTATATCCGGTAGCAACAGAAGAGTAAGACAAAGGTGCGGCTTCAAATCTTAAGAGGTTTGAAGCGTTTTTGTTAATAATAATTAAAGGTCCAACAGACCGATTTGGATTTAGATAAAACAAGACAGGAGAATACCATGTTTGCAGACAGAGCAAAAATTCTGATCCGCTCCGGTAAGGGCGGAGACGGACATGTCAGTTTCCGCAGAGAGCTTTTTGTACCGAACGGCGGGCCGGACGGCGGCGATGGCGGCAAAGGCGGAGACGTTATTTTTGAAGTTGACGAAGGACTGAATACACTGGTTGATTACCGCCACAGAAGAAAGTTTTCTGCTACCGACGGCGAGCCGGGAGGAAAACGCAGATGCCATGGCGGAAACGGCGCAGATATTGTCCTGAAAGTACCGGAAGGAACCGTCATTATGGACGCTGCGAGCGGAAAAGTCATCGCAGATATGTCCGGTGAAAACCGCCGTCAGGTTGTATTAAAAGGCGGAAAAGGCGGAAACGGAAATATGCATTACGCAACCGCTACCATGCAGGTTCCGAAATACGCCCAGCCAGGCCAGCCGGCACAGGAGCTGGAAGTAAGAATGGAACTGAAAGTCATCGCGGACGTCGGACTCGTCGGCTTCCCGAACGTTGGAAAATCGACCCTGCTTTCCCGCGTGACAAATGCAGAACCGAAAATTGCAAATTATCACTTTACCACGCTTTCCCCGAACCTCGGTGTCGTAGACCTTGAGGGCTGCAGCGGATTTGTTATCGCAGATATCCCGGGACTGATCGAGGGTGCATCGGAAGGAGTCGGCCTCGGCCATGAATTCCTGCGCCACATCGAAAGAACCCGCGTGATGATCCATGTAGTAGACGTTGCATCGACCGAGGGAAGAGATCCGGTGGATGATATCAACAAGATCAACAAAGAGCTCGAAGCCTATAACCCGGAGATCGCAAAACGCCCGCAGATCATCGCGGCCAATAAGACCGATGCGATCTATGTAGAAGAGGGCGAAGAGGATCCGGTGGAACGTCTGAAAAAAGAGTTCGAGCCGAAAGGCATCCCGGTTTATCCGATTTCTGCCGTCAGCGGAAAAGGCTTAAAAGAGCTTTTATATGCCGTACAGAAAAAACTCGATGAGCTTCCGAAAGAGCGTATGGTCTTCGAGCAGGAATTCTTCCCGGAGGATATGCTTCTTGCCGAGAACCTGCCGTACACCGTCGAGCAGGACCCGGAGGACGAGCACCGCTTCATCATCGAGGGACCGAAGATCGAGAAAATGCTCGGCTACACCAATCTGGATTCCGAGAAAGGTTTTGCTTTCTTCCAGCGGTTCTTAAAAGATACCGGTATCTTAGACGAACTCGAGCAGGCCGGCATCCAGGAAGGCGATACCGTCAAGATGTATGGATTTGAATTTGATTATTATAAATAGAACGAATAAATAACGAAGGAGGAGACGTATGACCAGCAAGCAGAGAGCATACCTGAAAGGCCTTGCCATGACCATGGAACCGATCCTGCAGGTAGGAAAAAGCAGCATCACGCCGGAGCATACCGCTGCTGTAGCAGAGGCACTTGAGGCGAGAGAACTAATTAAAATCAATGTACTGCAGAACTGCCTCGATGATCCAAGAGAGATCGCAGAAGTTCTGGCAGAACGCACCAATTCCCAGGTCGTACAGGTGATCGGCAAAAAGATCGTGCTGTACAAAGAGGGCAAAAAAGAGAAAAAGAAAATTCAGCTTCCGAAATAATCCGCAGGAAGAACCGCCGGGACCGGAGCATACCGCTGCAGTTCCGGCGCTTTTGAGGAAAACGTATGGAAAAGAAAAACAGAAAAATTGGCATTATGGGAGGCACATTCGATCCCATTCATATCGGTCATCTGATCCTTGGCGAGGCGGCGTACGAGCAGTTCGGGCTTGATGAAGTCTGGTTTCTTCCGGCCGGAAATCCGCCACATAAGCGGAACCGGGCGGGACAGGCAAAGGATGCACAGCGTGTCGAGATGGTGCGCCGTGCCATCGCATCCAATCCGCATTTTGTGCTCTGCACCAAAGAGATGAAAGATGAGGCTATACCTACAGTTATCGGAGCTTGAGGCGATGCGGAAGGAACATCCGGGCACGGAGTTTTACTTTATCATTGGAGCGGATTCCCTGTTCTATTTTGATGAGTGGAAAAATCCAGAGCGGATCTGCGCCGCGGCAAAGATCCTTGTGGCGACCAGGGATCGGGCAAAAGAGGAAGAGCTTCTGGCCTGTATGGAACGAAATGCAGAAAAACTTCACGGTACCTTTCTGAAACTCGACACACCGAATCTGGATGTTTCTTCCCACGAACTGCGGGAATGGATCCGGGAAGGAAAATCCGTGAAATACTATCTGCCGGATTCTGTGATTTCCTACATTCAGGAGCAGAAAATCTATCAGGATTAGAGGAAGAGCAGGATGGAACAGTACGATTTATGGAAACTGGACAAAAAACTCCAGAAGGAAGTCGATGAAGACCGCTATCATCACACGCTCGGTGTGATGTTTACCGCAGCATCCATGGCGATGGTATGGGGCGAGGATCTCGAAAAAGCCCGTGTCGCGGGACTGCTTCACGACTGTGCAAAATGCATTCCGAATAAGAAAAAAATCACCATGTGTGAGAAAAATAAGATTGAAATCACTGAGTTTGAGCGGAACAATCCGTTTTTGATCCATGCCAAGCTCGGTGCATTTCTGGCGAAGGACAAGTATAAGGTGGAAGATCCGGAGATCTTAAGTGCCATCACCTGGCATACGACAGGAAAAGAAAATATGACATTGCTGGAGAAGATCATCTATATTGCAGATTATATCGAACCGGCACGAAACAAGGCACCGCACCTTACCCGCCTTCGGAAGCTGGCATTCACCGATATCGACGAATGCATGTATGAAATTTTAAAAGACAGTATGGCGTATCTGTCGGAAAACCCGAAGACGATGGATCCGATGACGGAGCAGGCATATCAGTTCTATGAAGCACTGCACCGGGAACGGACGGCAAAGGAGGAAGTATAAATGAGCGAAGCAAAACAGACTGCAAAACTTGCACTGGAAGCACTGGAAGATAAAAAAGCAATGGATGTCCGCATTCTGGACATTACCCATGTTTCTACCCTGCAGATTATTTCATGATCGCCAGCGGAAGCAACCGTAACCAGGTGCAGGCAATGGCAGACAACGTGGAGGAGGTACTCGGAAAGGCCGGCGTACATCCAAAACAGATCGAAGGCTATCAGACCGCAAACTGGATTCTGATGGACTACGGCGATGTTGTCATCCACATCTTCGATGAGGAGAACCGCCTGTTCTACGATCTGGAGAGAATTTGGAGAGACGGTAAAGTCGTAGAAAAAGAAGAGATTATGTAAGTTAGGTGGAAAAAGGCGCAGAAAATCCGGAACCGTGCAGAGAAAGGCGGACGGGTTCTCTGCGCCTTTCTGGTGTTTGGAACGCATATGATAAAGAAAAAGGGGAATAATCACACGATGAAAAAAATAGAAAGCGGATCGCTTGCTGTGATGCTCGATGAAGAGACGCTGGGACTTAGGATCGAAAAAGACGGCGTTGTCTGGAATACGGATCCGAAAAAGACACCGGAACTGATTTTTGCAGAGGGAACATACCGTTTCCTGGATGCAGAGGAGATTTCCCATGAGGTCTATTCCTTCGGCGTCGGATGCGGCATCCGGAGCGTTATGCGGGATTTGCGGGAACACCGTATGCCTTCGAGACGATTATCTGGATCGAAGCTGTGGATGAAACATTTTGGATGGAGTGGATTCCGCTCTGCGAGGAGGGACTGCATCCGGTAAAGGTGCTGTGGCCGACGGCAATGGAGTTTACAAACGGGCGCGATGACTGGTATACACTCCTTACCGAGGGACAGGGACTTCTGATTCCGAATACCTGGAAGACGGAACTTGGAAAGCTTTCGTTTGACGGCAGATTTGAGACCTCCGGCGGCTATATGCCGTGGTTTGGCCAGGTGAAGGAAAGATGCGGCTATACAGCGATCTGTACAACACCGTGGAACGCCGGTTATCAGGCAGAGCACCCGGCAGGCGGCCCGTATACCAGCGTGGGGGCATGGCTGGAGCCAAGCCTTGGAACAATGAATTACCGCCGCGTATTCCGTTATACGTTTTTAAATGACTGCGATTATAACGACCTCTGCAAAATATACCGTCAGTATGTACGGGAACAGGGCCATCTGCGCACTTTGAAAGAAAAGGCAGTACAGAATCCGTCCATTCACGATCTTGTGGGAACGTGTTTTGTTCATACGGGAATCAAGACGGTTGTGCAGCCGGAGTCCGGCTTTTTCGATCCGCAGAATCCGGAGAAAAATAACCGCGTAGTGCCGTTTTCCGTGCGCGAACAGCAGATCCGCGAAATTCATGATCTCGGCGTAGAGAAAGTCTATCTTCATCTGGACGGCTGGGCAGAACCGGGGTATGACAACCAGCATCCGGACTACACACCGGCATGCCAAGCGGCCGGCGGATGGGAAGACATGAAATCGCTTGTCGATACGATGCATGATTTCGGCTACAAATTCGGTATTCACGACCAGTACCGCGATTATTACCATGCAGCGCCGAGCTACGATGAAAATTATGCCTGCCGCCTTCCGGATAGAACGATACCGGGACACAGTTACTGGGCGGGCGGACCGCAGAGCTATCTCTGTGCAACGCAGGCACCGTTCTATGTGAAACGGAATTTTGCCGAGCTGAAGAAAAACGGAATCCGGCTTGACGGTGCATACCTCGATGTGTTTACGTGCAACGAGGGCGACGAGTGCGCAAATCCGGAGCATGTGATGACGAGAAGAGACTGCTATACGTACCGCGGAAACTGCTTCTCCTGGCTGCTATCACAGGGGATTCTCTCAAGCTCCGAGGAGGTCAGCGACTGGGCCGTTCCGTATCTGGTATTCTGCCATTATGCGCCGTACGACTTTATGCTGCGCCCGGCAGAGACACCGAAAAAAGGAATCCCGGTGCCGCTCTTTAATCTTGTGTATCATGACTGCGTAATCGAGCCGTGGATGATGGACCATGTTTCAAAAGACGAGGACTATATGCTGTATGCGCTTCTTGCAGGCGGTGCACCGTATCTTGTACGGGACGGCGCATATCCGAATACAGATGGTGCATTTGACGGGGAGAAAATCAGTCTGGAAGAGATGACAGAAAGATGCCGCGTTGTAACGGAGCTGCATGAAAAAACGGCACTCCTGGAACTGGTACGCCACGAGTGTATGACGGCGGACGGAAGCGTACAGAAGAGTGAATTTTCCGATGGAACATATGTTATTTGTGACTTTGCAGAGCAGATATATGAAATCGGATACGGGGAATAAAAGAAAAGCGCCACATGTAGATTTTGTTCTTATAAAAATACAAGATTTTGTGGTTTTCCTTGTATTTTTTCAAGTGCATATCTTGCGCGGAAAGCAGAGATTTGTTATATTATGCATGCGGAGGTGTTCATGCCCGGTGCAAAGAAGATGCCGGAGCGTGACGAAACAAAATAACACCAGAAAGGAACAAAGCAAATGAGAGAATTTGAACAGTGGGATGGCTTTACCGGAAGACTCTGGAAAGAAGGCATCGACGTACGTGACTTTATTCAGAACAACTATACTCCATATGACGGAGATGAGAAATTCCTGGAGGGACCAACAGAGGCTACAGACCGTCTGTGGGGCAAATTACAGGAACTCCAGAAAGAAGAGCGTGCAAAAGGCGGCGTTCTGGATATGGAGACAGACGTTGTAAGCGGAATCACAGCTTACGGCGCAGCATATATCGATGACAGCATGAAAGATCTGGAGCAGGTAGTTGGTCTTCAGACAGACAAACCGCTGAAACGTGCATTTATGCCGTATGGTGGAATTAAAATGGCTGAGCAGTCCTGCGAGACTTACGGCTACAAACCAAGCGAGAAGCTTCATGAAATTTTCACTAAATATCACAAAACACATAACCAGGGTGTATTCGACATCTACACACCAGAGATGATGAAAGCCCGTCACAATAAAATTCTGACCGGTCTGCCGGATACCTATGGCCGTGGCCGTATCGTAGGCGACTACCGTCGTGTTGCTCTGTACGGTATTGATTACCTGATCGAGCGCAAAAAAGCAGACTTCGCTGCAACAAATCGTCAGGGAATGCGTCGTGGTGACTTCCAGTTAAGAGAAGAGATCGCTGACCAGGTCAGAGCACTGCAGGATATGAAAGTTATGGCACAGTCCTATGGCTATGACATTTCCGAGCCGGCTAAGAACGCAAGAGAAGCTGTTCAGTGGCTGTACTTCGGATACCTTGCAGCTATCAAAACTCAGAACGGTGCTGCAATGAGCGTTGGCCGTGTATCTACTTTCCTTGACATCTACATCGAAAGAGATATTGAAAAAGGAATCCTGACTGAGAAAGAAGCTCAGGAGCTGATCGACCATCTGGTAATGAAATTCCGTATGGTTAAATTCGCAAGAATTCCGTCTTACAATCAGCTGTTCTCCGGTGACCCGGTATGGGCTACTCTGGAAGTTGCCGGTATGGGAATCGACGGACGTTCTATTGTTACAAAGAACGATTTCCGTTTCCTGCATACACTGGAAAACATGGGACCGTCCCCAGAGCCGAACCTTACTGTTCTGTACTCTGAGCACCTTCCGGAAGCTTTCAAAAAATATGCAGCTCATATTTCTGTACAGACAAGCTCCATCCAGTATGAGAACGATGATGTAATGCGTCCGGTATGGGGCGATGATTACTCCATCTGCTGCTGTGTATCTGCTACCGAGACCGGTAAGGAGATCCAGTTCTTCGGCGCTCGTGCAAACCTTGCAAAATGCCTTCTGTACGCTATCAACGGCGGTAAAGACGAGAAGACAAAACAGCAGGTTGCTCCGGAATATCAGCCGATCACCAGCGAGTATCTGGACTATGATGAGGTTATGAAGAAATACGACGTTATGATGGACTGGCTGGCTCATCTGTACGTTGGAACTCTGAACATGATCCATTACATGCATGACAAATACTACTATGAGGCAGCAGAGATGGCTCTGATCGACACCGATGTAAGACGTACCTTCGCAACCGGTATCGCAGGATTCTCTCACGTAGTAGACTCCTTAAGCGCAATCAAATACGCTAAAGTTAAAGTTATCCGTGACGAAGAAGGAATGGCTGTTGACTTCGAGACAACCGGCGACTTCCCAAGATACGGCAACGACGATGACAGAGCAGACGAGATCGCTGTATGGCTGCTTCGTACCTTCATGGACAAACTGAAATACTGCCATACCTATCGTGATTCTGAGCCGACTACCTCTATCCTTACCATTACTTCCAACGTTGTATATGGTAAAGCAACTGGTTCTCTGCCGGACGGAAGAAAAGCCGGTGAGCCTCTGTCTCCAGGAGCTAACCCGTCTTACGGCGCAGAGAAGAGCGGACTTCTTGCTTCCCTGAACTCTGTAGCAAAACTGCCGTATGAGGACGCTCTGGACGGAATCTCCAACACCCAGACCATCAACCCGGGCGCACTCGGCCACAACGACGAAGAGCGTACCGAGAACCTGGTACACGTTCTGGACGGATACTTCGAGCAGGGTGCACATCACCTGAACGTAAACGTATTCGGAACCGAAAAACTGATCGACGCAATGGAGCACCCGGAGAAACCGGAGTATGCAAACTTCACAATCCGTGTATCCGGCTATGCAGTTAAATTCATCGACCTGACAAAAGAGCAGCAGATGGACGTAATTGCACGTACCTGCCACGATCATATGTAATTTCTGAAAATGTTATTTCTAAAGCCCCCCGCGGCCGCAGCAATGCGGCTGTGGGGGCTTTTTGTATATCGGTGCTTGAATTCCAGTAAAATCCACTTGATTTAGAGTACATAAAATGAGAAAATTTATCAGATACAGAACGCTAATTGAAAAACTTTTATCAAGTAATTCATAGCGTAAGTTACAAGTTAATGTTATAATACCAAAGTTAGAATTTCCTAACATAAGAAAAAATGGAGTTTTATTTATGAAAAAGAAAATTGTTGCAGCATTTTGTCTTGCCATGGTGATGACGGTCGGTGGATGTTCCGGTGCGGGGACAGCAGCGCAGCCGGAGAGCAGTGAAAGTCAGACACAGTCGGCGTCTGTTTCGGAGTCTTCGAGCAGTTCTGACGCTTCGGAAGAGAATTCCACGCAGAAATCCGCATCATCACAGCTTCTTCCGATGCCGCAGATGCATCGAGCAGCCGAGATATTTTTGCGATGGATACGTACATGACGGTCACTGCCTATGGTCCGAATGCAGAAACGGCGGTGGATCAGGCGCAGCAGGAGATTGAGCGGCTGGATGCACTTCTGTCGACCGGAGAGGAGACGAGTGAAGTAGCGCAGATCAATGCAAACGGCGGCGGAACCTTATCGGAGGATACCACCTATCTGCTGGAACGCTCGCTGGATCTGTATGACAGCACAAACGGCGTTTTCGACATCGCAATTTATCCGATCATGGACGCCTGGGGTTTTACAACCGGAAATTATACGATCCTTCGGATGAGACGATCGAAAGCCTCCTTCCGCTGACCGATGCCAATGACATTCTTTACGACAAGGACAGCGCATCGATCAGCTTTGCCAAGGACGGCATGAAAATTGACTTCGGCGGAATCGCAAAGGGTTATACATCCGGCAGAATTGCGGATATTTACCGGGAATGCGGTGTGACGAGCGGGCTCATCAACCTCGGTGGAAACGTTCAGGTTGTCGGCACGAAAACGGATGGCAGCAAATGGCGTGTTGCCGTGCAGAGTCCGGAAGCGGAGGATGATTATCTCGGCATTCTCTCGACGGCCGACCGGGCGGTTATTACTTCTGGCGGCTATGAGCGGTATTTCGAACAGGACGGCATGAAATATCATCACATCATCGACCCATCGACCGGTCATCCGGCAAATAACGGTCTGGTGTCGGTGACGATCGTAAGTGCTGACGGAACACTGGCGGATGGCCTTTCTACTTCTCTTTCATCATGGGGAAGGACAAGGCGGCCGAATACTGGCGTGCACACAGCGATGAATTTGACACCATTCTGGAGGATGAGGACGGCGTTCTGTATGTAACCGAAGGAATTGCTGACGATTTCGCATCCGATCACGAGACAAACATTATCAGGAAAGACGGTGATACATAATCATGGGAAAATGGAAAAAACTGACAGCATTTGCACCGGCTCTCGCGGCAGTTATCGTAGCAGCCTGTGCCGGTATTTCGCTGAACGGCTACACTGCACCGGTTTACGCCGTAGAGCAGCCGGAAGCACTGGTGACACCGGAGCCGGAACAGGATACCGATGCAGCGGAAAAGAAAGATGATACAAAAAAGAAGGACGATACAAAAAAGAAGGACGATACAAAAAAGACAACCGATACCGAAGCAGAACTTGTCGCAGCCGTCGGTTCCGGCAGCTTTGAGCTGGCGGACGGAACGTACGAAGGAAGCGGAACAGGTTTTGGCGGTACGATTACAGTCTCTGTCGTATTGAAAGACAAAACGATTCAGTCGATCTCGATTGTAAGCGCTCCCGGCGAGGACGCAGCTTTCCTGAACCGTGCGAAGGGAGTTATCGACCGTATCATCGCATCCCAGAGTGTGGATGTGGACACGGTTTCCGGTGCAACTTTCAGTTCAAAAGGTATCCTTGCAGCCGTGAAAAATGCACTGATCGGTCAGGAGGACACTTCAGAACCGGCATGCGCATCAGGAGCGGCAGGCGGCGGAGCCTCTGCCGGCGGAACCGTTACAGTATCTAAAATCGAAGAACCGGCTGCCTACCGGGATGGAACGTATTACGGAACCGGAACAGGATTTGGCGGCACAATGAAAGTCTGCGTTGTTGTCAGCGGCGGAAAAATTGCTTCGATTGATATTGTGGAAAACAGCGATACGCCAAGCTACCTTTCCAGTGCTTCCTCTCTGATTTCGACGATTATCTCAACACAGAGTACGAATGTGGATACGGTCTCCGGCGCGACATACAGCTCCCGCGGTATTATTGAAGCTGTGCGGAGTGCCTTAAGTCAGGCGGCAGTGAACGGGTCTTCCAGTACAAACGGAGGAAGCCAGGGCAATACAAACAACGGAAACAACAGTCAGAATAACGGCCAGAACAATAACAACTCGTCTGCATCCAAGGGAAGTTTTCCTTATCAGGACGGAATTTATTACGGAACGGCCGCCGGTTTCCAGGGAGACATCAAAGTGGCGGTAGCCCTGCAGGATCAGACGATCAAAGCGGTACTGATTCTGGAAAACGAAGATGACGAGACATTCTTCAACCGTGCCAAAGTCGTAGCGGACCGCATCGTAGACGGACAGAAAACCGATGTGGATCTCGTATCCGGCGCAACGTACAGCTCCCGCGGCATCCAGAACGCAGTAAAACAGGCGCTGGAAAATGCGAAGAAGGCAACAAACGGCGAGACCGTTCCGGATAACGGAACGAGCAGCGGCGGAACCACAACGATTCCGGAAGGAAAATTCCCATACGAGGAAGGCATTTACTACGGAACCGGCGAGGGCTATCTGGGAGACATTACAACGGCAGTTGTCATTCAGGATGAGACGATCAAGGCAATTCTCGTGACCGAGAGTGAAGATGACGAAGCATTCTTAAAACGCGCAAAACAGACAGCAAAGGACGTTGTGAAAAACCAGACACTGGAAGTTGACACCGTTTCCGGCGCAACCTACAGCTCCAGGGGAATTCTTGCGGCAATCGAGGAAGCTTTAAAAGAGGCAGAACGCGTAACTGAGGAAAAGAAAAATCCAACCCCGACACCGACGGAAACACCAACCCCGACCGAAATCCCGGAGCCAACTGAGACGCCAACACCAACCCCGACGGAAACTCCGGAACAAAAGATCTATCAGGACGGCGAATACACAGCGATTGCCGTCTGCGAGCCGGATGAAGATGAAGATTTTACCGCTTATCGGCTTTCTGTGACGGTAACAATTGAAAACGATAAAATCGTAGCGTTAAGCAACATCACCGGTGACGGAGACAGTCAGAATGCCTCCTACATCCGCCGCGCATCCGAAGGAACCTCCAAAATCAAAGGCGTTTCCGCTCAGATTCTGGAAACCGGAACGCTTGAAAACATCGACACCGTTTCCCGTGCAACCTGCTCCTCAAAAGCCATTCTTGAGGCATGCCGGAATGCGCTGGATGCTGCGAAAGTAACGCAATAAAGGGGAAAACAGATGAGACAATTGATTGTTCGTTTTTTGAATGTCGCTGTCATTGCTGCTGTTCTGATCGGCTACAATACCGTACTCGATAAAAGAGACAAAGAGGATCAGATCGCGCGGCTCTCGGCAGAGCTTGAGAGACCCAGCTTCAGAAGGAAAATCTGCAGGCCGCAGCAGCTGCATCCAACACGGCGGATACGGCCGCAAGTGAAGCAGCAGAAGCAGAAGGGCAGTACGTGGACGGTACGTATGACGGTGAAGCTGACGGCTTCGGCGGCACCATTGCAGTTGAAGTAACCGTAGAGGGCGGCCAGATTACTGATCTTGCCATCACATCCGCCGACGGCGAGGACAGTGCGTATCTGTCAAACGCGGAGGCGATCATTCCAAAGATTATTGAGGCACAGTCCGCCGATGTTGATACGATCAGCGGAGCAACATTCAGCTCCACCGGTATCAGAAATGCGGCGCAGGAAGCAATAGAAAAGGCGGAGAAATAACATGAAAAATTTAGATCTATCCACATTACCGGCAAAGAAGAGAAAACAGATCGTTTCCTGCCTGCGTGCCGGAATCCAGCTTTTATATTTCCTGTTTCTTCCGTCAGTATTTACCGCTGCATTTAACGGAGTGAAATACATTTTTACGCAGCTTGGACAGGGTGAAAAAATTGAGATGACCGCGTTTGTGTCGGCTCTGCTCCTTGTCTGTGCATTTACGATCGTATTCGGAAGATTTTTCTGCGGTTTTGCATGCGCTTTTGGAAGTCTGGGGGATGCAATGCATGCAATTTATGGTATAATCTGTAAGAAACGTAAAAAGAAGCCCATACGCATCAAACCGGAACTGGCAAAAAACTGGCGCTGGTCAAATACGGCATTCTGCTTCTGATTGCTCTTTGCTGCTTTGCAGGAGTTTATCAGAAAGCAAGAGGAACAAGCCCGTGGGATGTCTTTTCCATGCTGCATGCGGGAAATTTCCGACTTTCCTCTTATATTCCAGGCATTGTTCTTCTGGTGCTGATCCTGGTCGGCATGTTCTTTGAGGAGCGCTTTTTCTGCCATTTCCTGTGCCCAATGGGAGCTGTCTTTTCTCTGCTTCCGATCCTGCCGTTCTTTACTCTGCACCGGAAACGCGAAAACTGCATCCGCGGCTGCAGCGCCTGCACGAGACAGTGCCCGTCAGCGGTGGAACTGCCATCCGATGGATACGTGGAGATCTCCGGCGACTGTTTCCAGTGCCAGAAATGTATTGATACGTGTCCGAAAGGTAATATCCGCTGCGGGGTAAAGGAATTTCACGGAAATGAAATCCTCTTTACGCTGTTCCGTGCTGTATTCCTGCTGACACTGCTGTTATGGGCTGGCATCTGATTCAGAATAAGGAAAACTATATGAAGAAAAAAGATCTGATTCTGGCAGCGCGTTCTGCTCCTGGCTGGAATCCTTGCCCTGGCGCTTCGGCTGCCGAAAACGGAAAATGGAAATACCATGAAAGTCACGGTGGACGGCGAGGTCTACGGAACGTATTCACTCGCAGAAAATCAGACCGTGAAAATTCAGACGGGTCACGGAACGAATGTCCTGGTGATCGAAAACGGAAGTGTCCATATGGAAGAAGCTGACTGCCCGGACGGCTACTGCAAAAGACAGGGTACGATTTCCCGGGTAAATGAGACGATCGTGTGCCTGCCGCATAAGCTGGTTGCGGAGGTAGAAAGTGACGGATCCACAACGGACGACGCCGACGATGCGCCGGATGTGATTGTAAAATAATACCAGCTTAGAAGAAAGGAATTGGAATTTATGAGAGACAGCCGCACTGCAAGCAGAAAAATTGCCTTATGCGCCATGCTGATGGCACTTGCCATGATCTTCAGTTATGTGGAGGTACTGATCCCGATCAACCTCGGTGTTCCTGGAATCAAACTCGGCATTGCCAATCTGGTTGTAGTCGTCGGCCTCTTTTTCCTTCCGGCAGGGGAAGTCCTGATGATTTCCGTCGCCGCATTCTTCTGATGGGGTATCTGTTCGGAAATGGAATGTCCATCCTTTACAGCCTTGCCGGCGGGCTTTTGAGCTTTCTTGTGATGCTTCTGCTGAAACACATCAAGGGCTTTAGTATCACCGGCGTAAGTATTGCAGGAGGCGTGACGCACAATGTCGCGCAGATCTGCGTGGCGGCTCTCGTGGTGCAGAACCGCAAACTGTTCTATTATCTGCCGGCGCTTCTCGTGGCCGGAGTCATCACCGGAATGCTGATCGGAATCCTTTCGGACCGCATTCTTTCTGCGGTAAAACGCGATGGACGAAAGAGTTCTTCGCGGTGAAAACTCCATATCTACGGAATTTTTTCTGTGTGGGAACGAAAATCATCCCACAAACTTCACAGTATCGGATCATTAAATAGTAAAAATACTCAATAAGCAGAATCTGTGCCTCTTTTGAGAAAAAATAATCAGTTAAGAGTTAGACAAAACGATTAAAAATTAGTAGAATAATCTACGGTTAGTTAAAACAATTATTGATTAGTGAAAACTAATATAATAATGAAGGACAGTTTTGCCCCTGTTTTTCCTGCAAAACTGTGGAAAAGGAAAAAGGAGGAAGTTATGATCAAAAGAAAAGAACTTCAGAAAAAATCATTAGCAGCCGTAATGGCAGCTTCCATGACCATGAGCCTGCTCCCGGGAACCGCACTGGCGGATGCTACAAGTGGCGTGCTGGCAGATGGCACTTATGAGTCTACGGCTCATGTTACCAGAACTGCAGAAGACGATGAGGATGAGAATGCATGGGATGAATATGACGTTAATGTCAAAATCACAGTTGCAGACGGTAAGTTTTCTGATATTGCAGTAACACCTGGTTCTGGATACAATACAGAAAATGCTACATATTTTAAAAAAGCAGCTACAAACAGCAAAGGATTCAAAACGAAACTTCTTGGAAAAGATGCAACGATTGAAAACATTGAAGGATGGGATATTGTATCGGGTGCAACCAGAACTTCGAATGCAGTAAAAACCGCGGCTCTTGCAGCAACCCAAAAAGCAACCCCGACTCCAGAAGCAGTAGACACCACAGCACTTGAAAAAGCAATCGCAGATGCCGAAGCATTAAAGGAAGCTGACTACACCGCAGACTCCTGGAAAGCTGTCCAGACTGCTCTTACCGCAGCAAAATCTGCTCTTTCTGCAAAAGAATCCCAGAGCGCTGTTGATACCGCGAAAGATGCGCTGAATACTGCAGTAAAAGGCCTTGTTAAAGCACCGACTCCGACGGCGACCCCGACAGCAACGCCAACCGCAACCCCAACGGCGACCCCGACCGAGACTCCAACTGAGCAGGTGGCTTACGTTCTGATGAACATTCCGTATGATGAATTTTATGCTGCAGATGTAAACAACTCTGTTCCAGTGGATGTATTTTCTTCCGCAACGAAGAGCAAAACAAGAACAGCCACTCTTGCCGGTGGTTCTTATCATACCAATGCAGATGGAAGTGCAATCAATGGAATTACCTTCCCGGTTAAAGTAACAGGAGTGGATCTTTCCAAATTTAAGAAAGTAACAGATTCTGACTCTGTAAGTATTACAGTAACAAACCGTGGTCAGACATCTACACAGACATACACTGGAAAAGACGCCTTATTTGAAAACTCAGACTATGCATATTATGTATTAAGCGAAGTACCTTCTTACTACAAAGAAGCAACGGTAAATGCAGATGGCTCTCTTTCTTTTGGAAAAACAGTTGGAACTGCAATTGAACTGACCAATGTATCTCCGGAATTTATGACTGAATCAAAATATGGAGATTATCAGCTGGATCTCGACGGACTGGAGAACACGATTGATGTTGGAACCGATCAGATCTATGGTGTTATTGTCAGCACGAAAGAAGGCAATGACTATGGTATGCGTCATGTGGAAAATATCTGGCGCGGAACAGAGCTGGCATGGTCAACTGGATTTACAACACAGGTACATGGATGCCTGACTTCTTCTGCACATTACAAGAGCATGATGGGACAGCATATCAATAAGGTTACTTATTATACCAGCAAAGGAATCTACACGATTCCAGTGAATGATATTTTGTTCCAACAAAATTTGAGGCAAGTGTATCCGTAGAAGACGCTTCTCTTTCCGCTGGAAAGACAACGATGACCGTAACCGGACTTCCGGCTGATTATGATGCAGAATATTCCGTAGATGGTCTGGATGGATTTGCAGTAGACGGAAATACCATTTCTTATTCCGCAAATGCGAAAAAAGGAATGTATACTCTGACGATTCATGATAAAAAAGGTGTTTATGCAGATCTGACACAGAGCTTTACTCTGTATACAGATGCAATGCCGGCTGCTTACAACGAAAAAGGAAGTGCTCCGGCGCTTGTAAAAGCAGAGAATGCATCAGAAGATGACTTTGCTGATTATATCAAGAACATCACTTCGGTAAAAGTAAATGGAAAAGAATATGCAGCAACTGGAAAACGGAAAATAATTCTGATCAAAGAAGACGGTACGCTTGATCTGACAGCTGCCGCTTTTGCAGAAGGAAATAAATTTGAAATCGAAGTAACTGCAACAGGTTACAAGACGCTTTCCTTTACTTATGAGAAGAAAGAAACAACATATAAATATGTATATGCAGGTCTTACCTGGGCTGAGTATTGGGCAGCAGAAGGAGTTCAGGCGGCAGGAAGCGACGCTGGTTCGGATGAAACTGACAGTCGCAAAGAAAGTGATAAAGGCGCTTTTGATGTTGTAACCCGTGCGACCACAAACCATGGACTGCACAGAGGAAGCTTCCAGTGCGCAGCGACTATCTACATGAAAGATGGCACAACCTATGATGTGGCATATTATACCGCAGCAACCACGGCAGTTCTGACCAACGGCGAGACCGTAACTTACGACAAAAGCCAGATTGATCATTATGAAGTAAAAGGCCTGAAATATGTGCCTGTAAAAGTTTCGGAAGATGATTACGAAAATTTCTGCAAAAAGTATGTTGTGGTAGAAAACGGCGGAACACTTTCCGGTGGATTTTCTGAAAATAAACTGCAGAGCTATACAGGCCTGGTTGCAGATGTAACAGAAAACACAAACGGTCTGAAGATAGCAGTGAAAAATGTAGATGGAAGCTTCTCCTTCTCGGCAGGAACAACAGGAAGTGAATCCGGAATCAAAGATCAGGCGCTGAAGACAGCTCCGGATGCTGAGACCGTAGGACTGACCGTGAAAGAAGCCAATGGTTCTTATGGAGAATTCCTTCGCGTAGATTTAACGGGAGATTACGGCGATCTGGCTGCTAATCTGCAGACCGTAACCTGGACTTATTACGGTGATGATTCCACTTATACGAATGCAAAAGCAACGTATGGAACAAAATTCGCAGCAGATAACTGGATGCATAAAGTAATGGGAATCCAGCTTGGCCTTACCGATTCCCTGCGCTGCACTTTACCGGAGGGAACGGATGGAACCGGTTATTGGAAGATTACGATTCATGCACTTGGCTATGCAGATGCTTCCTACACTTTTGAAGCAACCAAAGCGAACATTGTAGGAGCTGATCCGGTAGAGAGCACAGCAGCACTGGAAGAGGCAATTGCAAAGGCAGATGCACTGAATAAAGATCTTTACACGGAAACTTCCTGGAATAATATGCAGACAGAACTGGCAGAAGCAAAAGAAGCATTGGAGAAAAAACAGAGCCAGGGAACCGTAGATGAAGCAACCGAGCATCTGAATGCAGCCATCGAAGCTCTGCAGTCCCAGTATGTATTAATGAATATTCCGTATGCAGCGTTCTATCAGGCAGAGTTCATAATGATGTTCCGGTAGATGCGTTTACTTCCGCAACCAAGAACAAAACAAGAACAGCCTCACTTTCCGGCGGATCTTACCATGTGAATGCAGACGGAAGCGATATTACAGGTATCACCTTCCCGGTAAAAGTAACAGAGGATATGGATCTGAGCAAATACACGAAAGTGACAGATGAGGATTCTGTAGAAATCACCGTTACCAACCGTGGACAAACATCCACCACAACGTATACCGGAAAAGATGCACTGTATGAGAATGCAAGCTATGCATATTACACTTTACATGAGGTTCCGTCTTATTACAAAGAAGCATCTGTAGATGCAGACGGCAATGTAACCTTTGGTGCTGTTCAGGGAACCGAGGCAGCAAAGCTGGAAAATGTAACGGCAGAGCTCTCCACTAACAGCAAATACGGTGATTATCAGCTGGATCTGGATGGTCTTACTGATACCATCAAAGCAGGCGAAGATACCGTATATGGTGTTGTTGTCAGCACAAAAGAGGGCAACGATTACGGAATGCGTCATCTGGAGAATATCTGGAGAGTGTCTGAGCTGGCATGGAGCACTGGATTTACGACAAGCGTTCATAACTGCCCGACCTCCTCGGAACATTACAAGAGCATGATGGGACAGACCATCAACAAAATTACCTATTACACCAGCAAGGGAATTTACGAAGTCGACGCAGATGTATATGTACCGGTTAAGTTTGCATATGAATTTTCTGTAGAAAATGCGTCTGTCACATCTGGAAATGCTTCTGTTAAACTGGAAGGCCTGCCGGATGATTACGATGCTGTCTATACAGTAGAAGGTCTGACGGGAACCGTGTCCGGTGATACTCTGTACTTCAAGAATGCAGAGAAAGGTTCTTATACATTGACTGTCAGCGATAAGAATGGTAAATATGCAGATCTTTCCGCAGACTTTATCCTTTACACGGAAGAGATGCCGGCAGCATTTAACGAAGATACGACAACACCGGGTCTGTTTAAGAACGGGGATGCAACAGATGAAGAGTTTGCAGATTATCTGAAGAACATTACCTCTGTTACTGTAAATGGAAAAGCATATGCAGCAAGCGGAAGAGGAGCTGTTGTACTGTTCAATGAGGATGGTTCCTTAAAGACAGATGCAGCACCGTTCGCAGAGGGCGATTCCTTTGAAATTACAGTTTCTTCACTGGGATATCAGGATCTTAGCTTCACCTGGAAGAAATCAGCAGAAGAGCCGACTCCTACTCCTACAGAGACCCCAACCGTAACCCCGACCGAGACTCCGACTGTTACCCCGACGGAAACCCGACCGTAACCCCAACTGAGACTCCGACGGTTACACCTACAACAGCACCAACCACAACCCCGACGACTGCTCCTACCACAATACCTACGACGCAGCCGACGAAGACCCCGACAAGCACCCCGAAAGCAACATCTACTCCGCTTGCAAGTAATAAAGTATCCAATACTTCTACTTCCAAGAAGAGCGATAATGCAAAGACCGGTGATGCTACCAACATCTGGGGATGGGTAAGCATGGCAGTTGCATCTCTTGGTGCCGGCGGACTTGGATTCAAACTCCGCGGCAGAAAGAAAAACGAAGACGAAGAGTAATTCAGAACGAAATAACTGAGAAATTCTTCTGACATAAGAAATCACAGAAACCTCTGTTCCAGCTTTTCTGGCGGAGGTTTCTGCCGTTTCGAGGAGTAAAAAAGTGATTCTTTTCTTTTTGTAAAAAACAAAAAATTAAGTGTTCACACAATGCCCAATTCGTGCGATAATAATACTGTGTTTTTTGCACATGCAGCACAATGGAGGTGACTTAGAAAACATGACAGCAAAACTGTTGGAAAAACATATTACCGATACAATTCGGGAATGGCAGGTGAAGATCGGCTATGAGGGCGGTACGATGAAGCTCTACTACCCGGCGGAGTCCCTGCGCCGTTCCCTCTCTTTAGACGAAACAGAAGACCTGGCTAAAGCGCTTTCCGCGTTCTGTAAGAACGTACAGCCGCGCCTTGGAATGCTCGCTATTTCGGCAGTCAAAGACCGCTACTGTGTGGAAATCCCGGAGGAGGGATGCTCTTATATTGAGCGGGAAATCCCTGTTCCGGAGCTCCTGCAGAACCTTCTGCAGGTGATCACAACGCCTGGAAACACAATGGAACAGGTTCGAAACTGCTTTTCTTCCTATGCAGAGAAAATGCATACTACCGTGGAAGAACGCATCCGAGGAGCATGAGATGGGCCATGTATTTTCTTTTTCAGACCCGTCTGTAGATGAATACTGTTACTGTGTCGAAGAAAATGAATTCGGCCTGACGTATCACCGTTTTCACGGGAAGATTACGAGGCTTTATAAATAAAAGGAGGATATACACCATGGAAATTTACAAACTGCTGGAAGAAAGAAGAAGCATCCGCGCGTTTGATCCGGAGAAACACGTAACCGCAGAGCAGATCCAGGAGATCGTACAGGCAGCGATTCAGGCACCATCCTGGAAAAACTCACAGACAACACGGTACTATGCCCTTGTAACACCGGAGAAAGTCGAAGAATTTTCCGCAAAATGCCTTCCAGAATTCAATCAGAAGAGTTCAAAGGGAGCCGCACTTGTCGTAACAGCATTCGTAAAAGACCGCTCCGGCTTCACGCAGGACGGAACACCGGACAATGAAGTCGGAAACGGCTGGGGCTATTACGATCTTGGCCTGCATGACGAAAACCTGATCCTGCGCGCAAGAGAACTCGGCCTTGATACTCTGATTATGGGAATCCGTGATGAGAAAGCTATCCGTGAAGCCCTCTCCATTCCGGAGAATGAGCTCCTTGGTGCTGTCATTGCTGTCGGCTACCGTGCCATCAACCCGGACAAGCCGAAACGTAAAACCGTGGACGATATCTTAAAACTGTTCTAAATCCGGCGCATCCGTGTGAAGACGTGCGCGGTACTTTCCAGGTGGGAATCCAAAGAACCGGGAAAACTGCTTGCTGAACGCATAGACATCGCCATATCCGACAAGACCGGCAATTTCCTTCATCGGTACGCCGCCCTCGAGAAGAATACAGGCCTGCTCCATTTTCTTCCTGGTGCGGTACCGTGCAGGAGAGACGCCGGTCTGTTTTTTAAATACTTTTCGAAACGTCTCATAACCGATCTGGAGTGACCGGGCAAGCTCTTCGAGAGAAATTTCTTCATCAAGATTCTGCGAGAGCATATCGCAGGCGGCCTCGATCGGATCCCGCTGCAGATTCACCCGGTGCGCATGGTAGCCGTACATTCGCAGAATCTCTTTTTCCATCTCCGGAATCCGCAAAGGCAGCAGACTGTCCGGTGTGGCCTTTAACGACTGCAGAAGCTTCTGATACCGCTCGAGATCGCCGGGAAGCAGCTCTGCCTTTAGCACCGGCTCCCGGTTCAGAACCGAAAGCGAGCAGAAAGAATCAAAAACGGTTTCCCAATCGAGATAAAAAATTCCAGCCATTTCCCATCGGGTCTACGCGTGTGGAATGCGGCACACCCGGCAGACGCTGGACCAGGCTTCCCGCCTGCAGCGGATAGGAGGTGCCGTCCTCGGCAATATATTCCCCGCTCCCGCGCAGCAGCACGAAACAGCTGTAATACTCGTTCGAAAAATGATACTGCGAGCGGTCCGCCGTCTCTTTCCGCATAAAACCGCACGCCAGAATCCCGTTCTTCATTTCATTTCCAATACAGCGATAGATAACATCGCTCTTTTCTATTTTTGCAAGCAGATATTCCGGTATCATACGACTTCTCCTTTGCTTTCCCATTTTGGATAAAAGAAACACCAGATCAACTATTTCTCATCCACGTGCAGTGTTTTATACTGAATCATAAGATAACTGCATGAATCTTCTGAAAATCCACAGATGTATTATATCACAGGAAAGCAAAAAAGGAACACCAATCTGGATAAAAAGAAGAGAGGCAGTCGGAAAATGCGAAAGCAAAGGCAAGGAGGGCTTCAAGAACATGAGACAGACAAGAGACTGGGAAAATCAGTATATAACGCAGAAAAATCGTTATCCGATGCATACGCCGTACGGTGCGTATGAGACGGTAGAGCAGGCGCTCGCCGGAAATCGGAACGCGTCCCGCTTTGTAATGGATCTGAACGGAGACTGGAAATTCAAAATGTATCCGTCACCGGAAGCGGTGGAAGCATTTTATGAAGAGAATTTCGATCACGCAGCATGGGATACGATTCCGGTGCCGTCCAACTGGGAATTGCAGGGATATGGAAAGCCGGTTTACACCAATATGCTGTATCCGTTCAAACGGGAGGCAAACGGAGAAGCATTTGAGATCGAGATTACCGAAGGCACCTACGAGCTGAATGCGCCGTACGTACCGGAGAAAAATCTGACTGGCTGCTATTTCAGAACCTTTGAGGTTCCAACAGACTATATCGGCCGACAGCTTCTCATCGATTTCGGCGGTGTGGAGTCCTGCTTCTATCTCTGGGTCAACGGAAAACAGGTGGGGTATTCCCAGGACAGCAAAGTGAACGCGGAATTTGACATCACCGAATATGTGCAGGAGGGAACGAACACCCTCGCCGTACAGGTAATGCGCTACTGTGACGGTACTTACCTGGAAGATCAGGATTACTGGCATCTGTCCGGTATCTACCGCGATGTCCGCCTCGTATCGAAACCGGTGCAGCACATCCTGGACTATAAGGCAGAGACACTGTTCACACACCCGGATTACACGAAAGCTACCCTCTCTGTCACGATCTGGCCGGACAACTCCAAACCGCTGTACGGCGAGTATCATGCCAAAGTGACGCTGTATGACGAAGAACAGAACAAAGTAACCGAGATGGCTTCGAGAACGTTTGCTGAGTGCGGCTTCTATCTGATGCCGAAATTCATCGCAACCGTTACTGCTCCGGTAGAGAACCCGGCACTCTGGACTGCAGAGACTCCGACACTTTACACCCTCGTTGTCGAGCTGCAGAACAAAGAGAATGAGACGGTTGATATCGAGAGCTGCAAGGTCGGCTTCCGTCAGGTGGAAATCAACAGCCGCGGTGTTCTGACCCTGAATGGCAAACGCCTTGTGATCCGAGGTGTTGACCGCCACGATTTTTGCGCCGAGACGGGACGTACCGTTTCTGAGGAGCAGATGCGAAAAGAAATTGCTGTGATGAAACGCCTGAATTTCAACGCTGTTCGTACCAGCATTATCCGAATTCCGTGAAATGGTATGATCTGTGTGACGAGCTCGGCATTTACCTTGTCGATGAGACAAATCTTGAGACGCACGGTTACGGCGGACAGCTCAGTGCATCCGCTGAGTGGACAGCCGCTTATCTGGAGCGTGCAACCCGTATGGTACTGCGTGATAAAAACCATCCTTCCATCGTCTTGTGGTCTCTTGGAAATGAATCCGGTGCCGGGGCGAATCATGCCGCGATGCACGGCTGGATCCGCGAATACGACAAGACAAGATACGTTCAGTATGAGTCCGGCAACCCAAAGAGTAATATTTCCGACGTTATCTGCCCAATGTATCCGACGATGAGCTGGCTTGAGGATGTGATGGCAGACGATTCCGATCTCCGCCCGTTCATCATGTGCGAATATGCGTATGCAAAGAGCAACAGCAACGGAAATTTCAAGGAATTTTGGGACTATGTCAACAAATACCCGCGTTTTCAGGGTGGATTTATCTGGGATTTTGCAGATAAGGCGATTGCGATTCAAAAAGAAGACGGAAGTATCAAATACGGCTACGGAGGAGCGTTCGATGAGGACGTGACCGATCCGGTTCCGGATATGTGTCTGAACGGTGTTGTTTTTGCCGACCTTTCCTATAAACCGGGCGCATATGAGGTGAGAAACGGGCAGTCCCCGGTAACGATTGAACAGGTGAAAAATCCATATACAGGCGAAACAGTATGGGTTCTGGCAAATCGCTATCATACGCTTGATCTTTCGCATCTGAAGGTGCGTTATGAAATTGTGCAGAACGGCGAAATGCTTGCCAAAGGCAGCTATCCGGCATTTTACACGGCACCCGGAACAACAGAGACGCTTCCGCTTCCGGAGCTTCCGGCGAAACTGCATGGCGAGGCCTATGTAAATTATTACGTTGAGCTTGCCCAAGATGCCTTCTATGCACCGGCGGGAACAGAACTATACCGCCGTCAGATTCCGGTTACTTCAGGTGTTTATCTGGCAGATGAGAAAATGATTGTCGGGAAACCACTGACCGTATCGGAGGATGAAAATCATGTTCGCATCACCGGCGAAGAGACCGAAATTATCTTTGATAAAAAGACAGGAGAATTTACCAGATATCAGGCAAAGAGCGTTTCTTTTATGACCGGAGGAAAAGATGAGTTTTACCGTGCTCCAACCGGTATTGATGAAGGAACCCACGAGAGTGATTACGATGATATCTGCGCGCGGAAGGTCTGGATCGTCTGAAAAAGGAAGTACAGTCAGTATCGGCTGTCAGTGCCGAAAATCAGGTGCTTCTTGAAGTGCAGGCTTCCTATACCGCTGAGCCGGACAACGCAGTACTCTTTACCGCTCATACTCTGTATCGCATCGGCAGTGAGGGAATGGAGCTGAAAACGAAGTAACAAACAACAGCGGCCTTGAGACCATCGCAAGAGTCGGACAGTCGTTCTGCCTTCCTGCAGCGTTTGATACGCTCACCTGGTATGGAAAAGGACCCTGGGAGACGTATGCAGACCGAAAGGATGCAGCTTTTACCGGATTTTACACATCTTCTGTAGCAGAACAGCACGTTCCGTTTGTAGTACCATGCGAATGTGGTGGCCATGAGGACACGCGGTTTGCCATTCTTTCGGATGGAACACATACCGTTCAGATTGTAGCAGTGATGATTTCCATTTCAGTGCGCTTCCATATTCTATGGCAGAATATCGAAAAGCCGCATATGAGGAAGAACTTCCGGAGCATACGACAGGAACCTGGCTGATTCTGGATGCAGCACACGCAGGCCTTGGCGGAGATACCGGCTGGACGAAAAATATTCACCCAGAATATCGTGTATGCAAGGGAAGATACAGCTATACGTTCCGTTTCCATTTCGCATAAAAGAAAGAAATCGGCCAACTGTTTATTTTTCGGAAGGCAGACGGCCGATTTTATTTGCTCATTCGCAGCCATCATGAAAAATTTTGCTTCGCAAAAGGAGAACTGCACACGCCTGAAGCACTTTTTTGCGCACCGGAGCAGCAATCATTTTGCCTGTTTTATTTAGTAGCGTTAATAATAAATGCTTGACAATTTATAAGGAGTGGTGTAGGGTAAAGGTGTCAAAGGAATTTCACCGGATCGGGTGTAATTCCGTTCACTATCCTATACGAAAAGAAGAGGTATTCATGATGAAAGAATTAAAGCCAATCAAAGAGGGTAAGGTACGCGAGATTTATGATAACGGCGACAGCCTGATCATGGTAGCAACCGACCGTATTAGCTGTTTTGATGTCATTCTGAACAATGTGGTAACAAAAAAAGGTACCGTTCTGACCCAGATGTCCAAATTCTGGTTCGATCTGACAGAAGACATCCTTCCGAATCATATGATCTCTGTAGACGTAAAAGACATGCCGGAATTTTCCAGCAGGAGAAATTTGACGGAAACAGCATGATGTGCCGTAAGCTGGAAATGCTTCCTATCGAGTGCATTGTCCGCGGCTACATTACCGGAAGCGGCTGGGCAAGCTATCAGAAAACAGGAAAAGTATGTGGCATCGAGCTTCCGGAAGGATTAAAAGAATCTGACAAGCTTCCTGAGCCAATCTACACTCCGTCCACAAAGGCTGAAATCGGAGATCATGACGAAAATATCTCTTATGAGCAGAGCATCGCCCATCTGGAAAAATACTTCCCGGGAAAAGGAGCCGAGTATGCAGAGAAGCTTCGCGACTACACCATCGCTCTGTATAAAAAATGTGCTGACTATGCTTTAAGCAAAGGCATTATCATTGCAGACACAAAATTTGAGTTTGGTCTTGATGAAAACGGAAATATCGTAATCGGCGACGAGATGCTGACTCCGGACAGCTCCCGCTTCTGGCCTGCAGATGGTTATGAACCAGGCCATGGTCAGCCATCTTTTGACAAACAGTTCGCGCGCGACTGGCTCAAAGCCAACGATGGAAACCACGACTGGACTCTGCCGCAGGAAATCGTAGACAAGACGATCGAGAAATATCTTCAGGCATATGAGATGCTGACAGGAAAACCGCTGGCATAAAGAACATCATAGTGTTAAAAAGCTACAGGAGGCAGGTTCTGCCTCCTGTTTTTGCATATTTTGTGATAAGATCAGATGATAATCTGATACTCAAATGCGTGAAACATGTGATATAATGGGAAGAAAGACAGGATGCGAAGGAGGAAACACGATATGAAAATTGCTGCTGCAATTGAAAAAATGACAGATTTTTATAAGGGAAATATTCATGATATTTATCATTTTCTGAAGGTATGGGCCTTTGCAAAGAACATCGGCGAGGCGGAAGGACTGGATCCAAAAACACAGGAAACGCTGGAGATGGCAGCTGTTGTCCATGATATTGCCTGCCCGCTGTGTCGGGAAAAATACGGAAATACCAGCGGAAAGCATCAGGAAGAGGAAAGTGCGCCGCTCGTTGCAGAATTTTTCAAAGATGTACCGGCAGGAGAACTGGATGTCGAACGCATCACATGGCTGGTTACGCATCATCATACCTATACAAATGTAGAGGGAATGGATTACCAGATCCTGCTGGAAGCCGATTTTCTGGTCAATGCCGGCGAGAGCGAATATTCAAAACAGGCGATTGAAAATTCTGCAGAAAAGTATTTCGGACGGAAGCGGGAACGCATCTGTTGAAGAGTATGTTTCTGGAGAAGGAATAAGGTCATGAAGTGTGACATCCTCCCCCACCTCTACAGGTGGTGGAGGATGTCACTTTTACAGCAGGACAGCCGGGGTCATTTAACCTTTATGGCGGTCAACCGGGAGATCCCGAAGTATCTGGATGCTACCTTATGGAACAGGGGATTTGTGGATACAAACGGCAAATACTATGAGCTTTGGAATGCGCAGGCACAGTATTATACGGAGTAAAATTTTGGCAATCTGTCGGCAGAAGCCATTCACAGAGAGATTGGCGGTACACTGAAACGGCTGGGAACAGAGTATCTGGATCTGTATATCATTCACCGTTTTGACTACGAAACTCCGATTGAGGAAACAATGGAAGCCCTGAATGTATGACCGCACTGGCATGGCAATGGGCGAAGGGAGTCAGCTCCCCGATTATCGGTGCGACCAAGGCGGCAATTGTTTCGTAAAAAACTATGGCATGTAAAACGCCGTCAGACTTGTTGTAGTCTGACGCGTTTTACGTTAGGAAGCTCTTTGAAGAAACATCTATATTATTTCGTTTCCTGTCCCGCTTTCTTCCGGAACAGTTCTTTTCCACAGCTGATGACAATGATGACACCAAGAACCATCAGCAGAATGGCGATGATGAGCTGCAGTCCCTCAACGAGGAAGACAGCGGTTCCTGCTCCATACGCTTTTACAAGTGCAATGACACGCTCTACCAGTGCGGTAAAGGTGACACAGAGCATGATGATAAGCGGCGGGAACAGGGTTCTGTTTTCACGGCCGGTGACTTTCAGGAAGACACAGAGCGTGATCAGAACGAGTGCACTCAGCATCTGGTTTGCACTTCCGAACAGCGGCCAGATATTGGCATATCCGATCTGGGTCAGGATGTAGCCGCAGAGCAGAGTAACAATGGTAGAGAAATATTTATTGCAGAGCAGCTTTCTCCATCCGGCAGCATGTTCCATATCATCGACAGTGAACAGTTCCTGGAAGGACATACGGCCGATTCGTGCAACGGAGTCAAGACTGGTAAGTGCCAGCGCCGATACACACATCGTCATGAAGCACTGTGCTCCGTATACCGGGATGCCGAACATTTCCAGAAATCCGGCAACACCGGAAGAAAAGATCGCAAATGGCGTTCCGACAGCAGCCGTACCGTCTGCAGAAGCAGCAGCACCGGCAACGCAGAGGGCGAGGACGGCAAGCAGGCTCTCCAGAACCATAGCTCCGTATCCGACTTTCTGCATATCTTTTTCATTCGCAATGGTTTTCGAAGAGGTTCCAGACGATACCAGGCTGTGGAATCCGGAAACAGCACCACAGGCAACGGTGACAAACAGGATCGGGAACAGATCTCCGGATGCCGCATTGTGGAAACCGGTGTACATTGGAAGATTCATTTTCGGGTGTGCAACAACAAGTCCGACAACAGCGCCAAGGATCATGCCGGCAAACATAAAGGTTGTCATAAAGTCACGCGGCTGCATCAGAAGCCACATCGGAAGGACAGCGGCAAGAAAGATGTAGGCAAATACCAGATAAGTCCAGGTTGCTTTGCTTGTTACAAGCGGTACATTCATGCCGATTGCAAAGGCTGCAACAGTGCAGGCAAGGCCGAGTACCATTCTTTCCAGCCTTTCCACTGCAGTTTTTTCTGGAGCAGTCCGAAGACAACAGCAAAAGCGATAAATAGCAGGGAGATGCTTCCGGCAGCGCCGTTTACAGTTGCCTGGGCAGAAAGCTTTGTGACGCCGTCAACCGTTTCGTAAGCATTAAATGTTCCGGCAACCATATCTGCAAAGGCGGCGATAACGATCAGTGTAAAGAGCCAGCAGAAGAGAAGAAACAGTTTTTTTCCTGTTTTGCCGATGTATTTCTCAATGAGAAGTCCCATGGATTTTCCTTCGTTTTTGACACTCGCATACAGCGCACCGAAATCGGTAACAGCACCAAAGAAGATACCGCCGATCAGGATCCATAAAAGGACGGGAACCCATCCAAAGACAGCGGCCTGAATGGCACCGGTGACAGGGCCTGCACCTGCGATTGAAGAAAACTGATGGGCGAATACGGTCCATCCATCGGTAGGGACGTAATCCTGACCGTCATTTTTTGCAACGGCAGGTGTTTTTGCTTTAGGATCGATGCCCCATTTCTTTGCCAGCCAGCTTCCGTAGAAGGTATAACCTGCTATCAGACATACGGCGGCGATCAGTACAATAACCAACGTGTTCATAATAAAATTCCTCCTCGTTCAAAAATGATATTTCCAGTTTACATGGATTCCAAATGGAAAAAGAAAAGGGAAAAGGCAATTGTGTTGGTATGCTTGGAAACAAAAAAAGCTTCGTCTCCCTGACTTATGCAAGAAGACGAAGCTTTCAAAAACGCTCCGCGTTACCACTTCTAATTATCGGCTGTTTCTTTTGGTCGATCACTCAGACAAGATCCCCGATGATACACTTTCCGGTGAATCTCTTCTCTGCTAACGGTGAGAGGCCGGTCCGGACTACTTTCCATTTCTGGTTTCGTCTGTACAGCTCACAGGGGATTGTTCTTTGGGATGCCTGCCATCTCGCACCAGCCGATGGTTCTCTGTAAAGGCTCACCCGAAAAATGTTGTCCTGCTCATTGCTTTTTTCTGATCCCTTTTTTCTTTTGAACACTTTGCATTATAGTCTCATTTTTCGGTTTGTCAAGCAATTTTTTTAAAAATATCATGTTTTTCCCTGAAAATAGTAAAAATTTATTTCTTGACACAGAAAACCAGAATTTTTATAATAGAAGAAAAAGCGCAGAACCAGAAGGCTTCTGCGGAAAGGTGGTATTTTTGTATGGGGTATTATGACAAAGAACGTGTAAGGGGATTTTTGCACAATCAGGACGGTATTATGGCGAATGATTTCGGATGTTTCTTCTGACGGAAGAGTTTATGAGAAGATACAAAGACCGCTGGATCATCGGCGCATATGACTGTATCAACGAGCCGATCTCCATGACGCCGCGCCGCGAGGAGCTGACACCGAAGCTGGTCTATTTCTACGAGGAAATTGTGCAGACAAAGAGGTTAAGGTACAGGCAGCTATTCAGGGAGAGACTCTTTTTGAAGGGGTAATGCCTCCTGCCGGTGAGAAAGTAACTTCGGATGTTCATCCATATTTTGCATATGAAACAGCACCGAACACACTCGAACGGTTCACACTCGGTACCGTTACAGGAGAAGGCATTCTGAAAATAGAGGTTCTGGACGGATGTGCACGGTTCGGACAGATTGTGATTCGGAAAAGTGAAAAATAGCAGAACATAACGTTTCTTTATGAGAAATAAATAACAGATCTATCTGCCCGCAGGAATCAAAAAATCCGACGGGCAGATTTTTTGATTTTTTTCAGTTTTCCATTGACAATTGCATCACTGGTGCTATAATAAAAACAAACATATGAATAAATGTTCATATGAACAGTGAAAATGAAAAAGGAGATCAAAAGCGATGAAGAAAACGTATAAGATCGATGTTGACTGCGCAAACTGTGCAAACAAAATGGAAGAGGCTGCAAAAAACACAGCAGGTGTAAAGGATGCTACCGTAAACTTTATGATGCTCAAATGATCGTTGAGTTCGAAGACGGACAGGATCCAAAGAGCGTTATGCAGGATGTTCTGAAAAACTGCAAAAAAGTTGAGGATGACTGCGAGATCTTCCTCTAAAATAAAAAACTTTCATCGGCGGATGGAAGAAAAAGCTGGAGCAGAATAGATTCTAAAACCTGTCTGCGGTTCAGCTCGAGAAAAATCCAGTATTTTCTCTCTGGAGCAGCGGATTTGGATCTGTAAATCTCTGGGATGAAATGCTGGATTTTTTCATCCGGCGGTAAGAACAAAGGAGGCATATGTATGAATAAGAAACAGAAAAAGGTTCTCATCCGCGTCATCGTTGCATCGGTTCTTCTGATTCTCTGCGCGGTACTGCCGACAACCGGCTATGTGCGATTTGCAACCTTTATGGTTCCTTATCTGGTCATCGGATACGATATCCTGAAAAAGGCCTGGAAGGGAATCCTGAACAAACAGGTATTTGATGAAAACTTTCTGATGGCTGTTGCAACGGTCGGTGCCATTCTGCTTGGCGAGTATCCGGAGGGCGTAGCCGTTATGCTGTTTTACCAGATCGGCGAACTGTTCCAGAGCTATGCTGTCGGAAAGAGCCGCCGGAATATCAGCGAACTGATGGATATCCGCCCGGATTATGCAAATATCGAGGTAGACGGAAAACTCGAGCAGGTTGATCCGGATGAAGTTGAGGTTGACACAATCATCGTTGTACAGCCTGGTGAAAAGATTCCGATCGATGGTGTGATCGAAGAAGGAAACACCACACTGAATACCAGTGCCCTGACCGGAGAGAGTGTTCCGCGTGACGCCCGGGAGGGAGACGAAGTCATCAGCGGATGTATCAATATGTCCGGTCTGATTAAAGTAAAAACAACGAAAGAGTTTGGAGAGTCCACCGTATCCAAAATTCTGGACCTTGTGGAAAACTCCAGCTCCAAGAAATCAAGATCCGAGAACTTTATTTCTAAATTTGCGAAATACTATACACCGGCCGTCTGCTACGGTGCGCTGGCGCTGGCAATCCTGCCGCCGCTGGTACGGATGCTGTTTTTAAGTGCCGCTCCTGAGTGGAGCATATGGATTTACCGTGCGCTGACCTTCCTGGTTATCAGCTGCCCTTGTGCACTGGTCATCAGTATTCCGCTCAGCTTCTTCGCCGGTATCGGCGGCGCAAGCCATGAAGGTGTCCTGGTGAAAGGTTCCAACTATCTGGAAACACTTTCCCAGACCAAATACGTTGTATTCGATAAAACCGGTACCATGACACAGGGTGTCTTTGAAGTAGCCGGTATTCACCACAATACGATCAGTCAGGAAGATGTTCTGGAATACGCAGCACTTGCTGAGTGTGCTTCGAGCCATCCGATCAGCAAGAGTCTGCAGAGAGCATATGGAAAACTGATCGACCGAAGCCGTGTCACGGACATCGAAGAGATCAGCGGAAACGGTGTAACAGCAAAGGTAGACGGTAAAAATGTCGCTGCCGGAAATGCAAAACTGATGGAGCGCCTTGGCGTTGATTATATCGACTGCCACAGCGTCGGCACCATCGTCCATGTTGCTGTAGACGGCAAGTATGCCGGACATATCCTGATCTGTGATATGATCAAACCGCATGCGAAAGAGGCGATTCAGGCGCTGCAGAAATCCGGTATTAAAAAGACGATTATGCTGACCGGAGACTCCAAGCGGATAGCCGATCAGGTAGCTGCAGATCTTGGAATTGATGAAGTTTACAGCGAACTGCTTCCTGGTGACAAAGTAAGTAAAGTGGAAGAGCTGCTTGCCGCAAAGACAGAAAAAGAAAAACTTGCCTTCGTAGGTGACGGCATCAACGATGCACCGGTACTGTCCCGTGCCGATATCGGTATTGCGATGGGAGCACTTGGTTCCGACGCAGCAATTGAAGCAGCTGATATCGTTCTGATGGACGACGATCCGCTCAAGATTTCCAAAGCAATTCACATTTCCAGAAAATGTATTCACATTGTTTATGAGAATATTTATTTTGCAATTGGTATCAAAGTATTGTTCCTGCTTCTGGGAGCCATCGGTATCGCTAACATGTGGATGGCAATTTTCGCAGATGTCGGAGTTATGATTCTGGCGGTTCTGAATGCAATTCGTGCTCTGTTTGTGAAAAATCTATAGAAAGACGAGGACACAAAATGGCAAAAATCAATCCGGAAGAAGCTGATCTGTGCTGTGACTCCTGTGAGGTTCATGAAAATCTGGTAAAGATTGTCAATGAGACCATGCCGGATGAAACAGAGCTTTACGATCTGGCAGAACTTTTCAAGGTATTTGGTGATTCCACGCGGATCCAGATCCTGTTTGTCCTGTTTGAGGCAGAGGTATGCGTCTGCGACCTGGCAGAAGCACTGCACATGACACAGTCCGCAATTTCCCACCAGCTTCGCATTCTGAAGCAGAATAAGCTGGTAAAGAGCAGACGAGAAGGAAAATCGGTGTTCTACTCTCTTGCAGATGGTCATGTACGGACAATCATCGCACAAGGACAGGAGCATATTGAAGAGGATTAAAAAAGCATAAGATAGCAGAAACGTCCCGCAGATGAGAAATTTCATTTGCGGGACGTTTCTGCTTTTCACATTCATTCTTTATTTTGTAAACCATACTTCCCGAACATGCTGTTTTAGAAGGTTCCGTGCATTTTGGAAGCTATTTTTTGCTTTGTTTACATAACCGAATTATGTAAAGTATTTCTTGAATTTCATGATTTATACTCCTCGGAGTAATACGGAATGCAGAGATACATACCGTCCGTGATCTGGTTGGAACTCAGGTGATTGATCTCACGGACCTCGGCAATGTAACTGGAAATATCGGAGTATTCTTCTGTACGGTATTCTTTGGCGATGTCCCACAGTGTATCGCCGGAAGAAACGCGGATACTGGTGTAGTATTTGTAGGTTGGAGCTTTCGGCTCACTGTCTGCCTGCGTATTCTGCGGCGTGAAGTGGAAGATTAAAAGAAATGTGACGGCAACCAGAGACAGGAGAGCGGCGGCGGCGCGGATCTGCAGTTTTCTTCTCTGGATTTTTCGTCTTTCTCTCAGTGATTTTCTTTTCTTTGCATTGGTACTCATGTAAAATTCCCCCTTGATTTGTGATAGAAGAGTAGTTGTGCTACGTGAACATTTGTTCTTTCGAATATATGTTCATTATAATAAAAGAACGTATGTTTGTCAATACGAAATACGAACAAATTTTCGAAACTTTTGTTTGCGTTCCGGTGGGATTTATGGTAAAATTTATTTGGTATATTTTAAGCAAATATCGTATAGAAAGAGGGGACTACCCTAATTCATATAAAAAACGAAACGACAGGAGGAACATACGATGGCTGGAGACAAAAATAAACTGACAGAGAAACAGAGACAGATTCTCGAATATTTAAAACAGGAAATTTTGCAGAGAGGATTCCCGCCGTCTGTGCGTGAGATCTGCGAAGCGGTTTCCCTTCGTTCTACATCCTCGGTACATGCACATCTGGAAACACTGGAGCGGAAAGGCTATATCAAACGAGATGCAACAAAACCGAGAGCCATTGAATCTGCGATGAAGGATTCCATACCGGCCGCCTTGGTGCAATCCAGGGAATTGCATCGGAAGACACCGCATCCCAGAGTGAGGTTGCACAGATTCCGCTGATCGGCAAAGTAGCTGCCGGAGAACCGATTCTTGCGGTAGAGAATATTGAAGGATATTTCCCGATGCCGGTAGACCGTCTGCCAAACGCAGAAACGTTCCTTTTAAAGGTACAGGGCGAAAGCATGGTAAATGCAGGTATTTTAGACGGTGACCTTGTTCTTGTGGAGCAACAGGCAACTGCGGAAAATGGAGAAAAAATTGTCGCTCTGGTCAATGATTCCGCTACAGTAAAAACATTCTACAAGGAAGACGGTTATTTCCGCCTGCAGCCGGAAAACGATGAGATGGATCCGATCCTTGTGAATGATCTGCAGATCGTAGGAAAGGTAATTGGAGTATTAAGATTTTTATCCTGAAAAATAAAAGAAGAAAATAAAAAATGTTGCGAAAAAACGAACAAGAAATCGGCCTGTAAAATTCGGCGGTTTCAGAGGAAAAACCGGTGATTTCTGAAAGTAACTCTTCAACTATTCGAAAAACCTGCGTTTCCCGAATAGTTATATAGAAGAAATACTTCTTTTATTTTCCCGGTTTTTCTGTTTAGAAAGGCTCATTTGCAGTTATGAAATCAAAAATTACGTATCACGAACAAACCGATATGGAAAATACACTGAAGCTCCGCGAGGTTCTGAAGACGCTTCCCTCTTTTACTTCCGAATTTTTCCGCGGCATCAGCACAACGACATCGACCAGCACACGAATCAAATATGCATATGACCTTCGGATCTTTTTTCAGTATCTGCAGAAAGAAAATCCGGAACTTGCCAAAATTCCCATGGATCAGATGTCCGTTGATGTGCTTGACCAGGTCACTGCACTTGATCTTGAGGAATACACAGAATATTTAAAGGCTTATATCGGTTCCCAGGAATCTTATACCACCAACGGGGAAAAAGGCCTGAAACGAAAATTGTCGGCACTTCGGACGTTCTATTCCTATTATTTCAAAAAGGAACTGATTGAGACAAATCCTACGCTGCTTATCGATATGCCGAAGCTCCACGAAAAAGAAATTATCCGTCTGGAGCCAAATGAGGTTGCGGAGCTTCTCGATTTTATTGAATCCTGCGGCGACGGGCTGAGCAATCATCAGCGGGCCTACTATGAAAAAACAAAGGAACGTGATTTTGCAATCATTACTCTTCTGCTTGGCACGGGAATCCGTGTGTCGGAATGTGTCGGGTTAGATATTGAGGATGTCGATTTTAAAAACAATGGCATCAAAGTGCTTCGAAAAGGTGGAAATGAAATGTTTGTCTACTTTGGAGATGAAGTTGCCGAGGCACTGAAAAAGTATATCGAAGTCCGCGCAGGTATTACACCTGTGGCAGGACACGAACACGCACTCTTCTATTCGGCGCAGAGAAAACGGATCAACGTCAAGACGGTGGAAAATCTGGTGAAGAAATATGCGTCCCAGGTGACGACAACGAAGAAAATTACGCCGCATAAACTGCGTAGTACGTACGGTACGACGCTGTATCAGGAAACAGGCGATATTTATCTTGTTGCAGATGTTCTCGGCCATAAGGATGTCAATACGACGAAGAAACATTATGCTGCCATGGACGATGCAAGGCGCCGTCAGGCTGCCACAGCGGTACGGCTGCGGGAGTCCATGCCGGAGCATGAGGAATAAAACATATCAGAAACCAAAAGAGGAATCAACAGGGATTATATCCCATTCGTTGATTCCTCTTTTTATGGAGACGACTTCTCTCCTGCTTTTTTTTAAGTTACTCCGCCTTAATTGCCCAGCGCATTTTCGTTGAACTTGCACGGCTGTTGCGGATGCATTCTTCTTTGGAAGGACGAATGACTTCTTTTGAATATTCGGAATAAATACCGATCTGATACAGTCCCTTCATGGACTTTTTCACAAGCCGGTCTTCGCCGGAATGGAACGTCAGAATTGCCGCTCTGCCGCCCGGAGCAAGAGCATCCGGAAGTTTTTCCATGAATGCTTCCAGAACCTCATATTCGTTGTTTACATCGATCCGCAGTGCCTGGAAGGTGCGGGCGCAGGATTTTTTGATGGCTTCTTTTTTCTCGTCTTTCGGAAGAAAATCCAGTGCTTCAGCGATCAGATCACGCAGTGCAAACGTAGTGTCAATTTTCTTTCCTTTCCGAAGTGCCCGCGTAACAACCTGGGAAATTTCTTTTGCATACGGTTCATCGGCATTTTCAATGAGCATGCCTTCCAGTTCATCGCGTGCAACCGTGCGCAGACGCTCGGCCGCGGAAATTCCTGCCTCCGGATTCAGGCGAAGATCCAGCGGTCCATCATATTTGTAGGAAAAGCCGCGCTCCGGATTATCAATCTGCATGGAGGAAACACCAAGATCCGCCAGAATGAAGTCAAAGGGGCCGTATTTGGCAGCAACCTGATCAATATTGGCAAAATTCTGATGAAGAATCGTTAAAATCTCAGGGCCGTACCCCTGCGCGGCCAGTCGTTCTTTTGTTTTTGCCATCTCGATCGGATCGACATCCAGCGCACAGAGATGCCCTTTTCCCTGCAGGCATGCAAGCATACGGGAGCTGTGGCCGCCGTATCCGAGTGTTGCATCAAGTCCGTTCTGTCCCGGCTCGATCTTGAGAAAATCGAGGATTTCATCTACGAGAATCGGGATATGCATGCCGGCCGGTGTGCTTCCCTTTTGGATCACATGCTCAATGGTCCCCTGATATTTCTCCGGATTCAGTTCTTTGTATTTCTCATTGTAATTCCGCGGATGTGTGCCTTTGTAGCGGACGCGGCGTTTGTGTTCTTTCTGTTCTTCCATAAAATGTTCTCCTTATACTTCAAATATATTTAATCGAACATGTGCGTTCGAATATTTTCCAGATCAATTGGTTCTCCTGTCATCGGCTGCAGAAAGTGCAGTTTCCAGGCATGGAGCGCGGCACGGGTACCGCCGTCGCGGACTCCGTAGAGCGGATCTCCGAAAAGTGGATGTCCAATAGATGCCATGTGAAGACGGATCTGATGCGTGCGGCCGGTTTCCAGACGGCAGCACACGACGGCCCAGAAAGGATCCTGAAGGACAGCCTCGTAGTGTGTAGTAGCCCACAGGCCGTTCCCTTCTTTACAGATACGCATTTTAGTGATACGTTTCCCAGACGGATCGAAAGAATCAGGGTCATCTCCTGGAATTTGCTCCATGGAAAGACGAATGGTTTCTTTTTGCGTTTCTTCGGAAAAGGGATGGTGTACCAGAGCCAGGTATTCTTTTTTCAGCGCGCCGCTCTCCCGCTGCCGGGACAGTCTGGCAGCAGCCAGCTGATTCTTTGCAAATAGTACCAGACCCGATGTATCTTTGTCAAGACGGCCGATGCAGCGGAGTTCAGAAGGCGCTGTCGGTGTTTTTAACAGGGATGCGGCAGCATGTGTCAGGGAATCGGAATAATGGCCGTGGGAAGCGTGGCAGACCATACCGGATGGCTTGTCTGCGACACAGAGATCACTGTCCTCATAGAGAATCCGTACGCCGGCAGAATCACCTGATACCGGCAGAACCTGATCTTCGGAAAGGTGGGGACACTTCTGCGCATATCGAAAAGTGATCGTATCTCCAGTCTGGACAACTGCATTTGTGCGGCAGGAAACACCGTTTTTCTGAATTCCATCCGGAATATATTTGGCATGGCGGATTTCACGTGGTGTCAGGTGCAGAAAACGTTTTAGAATTGTTTCCACCGACAGTCCCCCCTGTTCCGGAAGGACAAAGTGACACAGCTGCTGATAGTCAAATTGCGGCATAAAAGATTTTCTCCTCTTCACAAGTTCACATAATCATTTTATGTAAACTATATAAATACAAACAATTCAGTACGATGATGGTACACTATCTCTAGACAAAAACAGGTTTCACAGATCTCGCAAACCACGTTCTGTTTTACCGATTCGGCAAACAAAAAAATTTTATTTACAGATCCTCTAAGATCACCGTAAACGGCCCATCATTCACCAGTGATACTTCCATCTCAGCCCCGAACACTCCCGTTTCGACAACAGGAACCTGTTCCCGTGCTTTCGCGACCATATATTCATACAGTTCTTCTGCTCTGTGCGGCTCGCCTGCTTCCGTGAAGCTTGGACGGTTTCCTTTTTTACAGTTGGCATACAGGGTAAACTGTGAAACCATCAGAAGCTGTCCATCCACATCTGCCAGGGACTTGTTCGTCTTTCCATTTCATCTTCAAAAATACGCAGTCCCAGCAGTTTTTTCATATACTTGTCTGCTGTTGCTTCATCGTCCCCCTGGCCGACACCGATCAGAACCAGAAAACCTTTCTGAATCGATCCAACAACCTTCTCTTCCACCGAAACACTTGCTCTTTTTACACGTTGTATAACAATTCTCATCTTTAAAATCCTTTCATAAAATGACCCTCCTCTTATTTTTAAGAGGAGGGTCGTTTCTCCTATGTTCTGTTTTGATCAGATGCTGAAAATCTTGCGGATTCCCGCTTCTTTAACTTCAATTGCCTGTTTGATCATATCTACGGTTCCATCGATACCGAATACACTGCTGTTCAGGCACAGGTCGTAGCTGTCTACCTCGCCCCAGCGTTTGCTGGTGTAGTAATTGTAGTAGCTTGCACGCTGTTTGTCGATCTTTGTGATCTTGTCTTTTGCTTTTGCATCAGAAAGATCATACAGCTTTGCGATACGGCGGATGCGATCCTGCATATCTGCTTTAATAAAGATGCTCAGCACGTTCGGATTTTCCTCCAGTGCATAATCTGCACAGCGGCCTACGATGACACACGGACCGTCCTGCGAAATCTTCTTGATGGCATCAAACTGCGCCAGAAATACCTTCTGGTTCAGCGGCATATCCATCATGGTAGATCCATAGCCGAAGGAGTAACTGTCCATAACCAGAGAGTATAAAAAGCTGTTGGTTGGTTTTTCATCGTGGTTTTCGAACAATTCCTGGCATAATCCGCTGTCCTTTGCTGCTCTCTCCAGCAGCTCTTTGTCATAGTACTTGATTCCCAGGCCATCCGCTAAAATCTTACCAATGGAATGTCCGGCGCTTCCGTACTGACGTCCAATCGTTATGATAGTTTTCATATAATCCGCTCCTTTCCATTCCGTCACAATAATCTGCTTTCACAGATGTAGTAACTCGCGTTTTTTCGTTACATCTAGTATACTACAGAATTCACAGAAAGTACAGAACATTTTGATAAAACTTATACAAATTAACTATATACTTTTTGAAATATCATTCTTTTTAAGCAGTTTCAGACATTTTTTCGAAACTGCAGCAACAGATTGGAAAAATATTCCGGAAGCGGCGCCTCAAACTCCATATAGGCACCGGTCCGTGGATGGATAAATCCAAGTACCATGCATGCAGCGTCTGTCCCTGCAGGTTTTTCACCGGGCATTTCTTCGGGCCATAAACCGCATCGCCAAGCAGCGGATGCCCGATACTTGCCATATGGACACGAATCTGATGCGTCCGGCCGGTTTCCAGCTGGCATTCAATATACGTATAATTTCCAAAGCGTTCCAGCACACGGTAATGTGTGACCGCCGGTTTTCCGTTCCGTTCATTAATCGCCATCTTTTTCCGGTCTGTCGGATGGCGGCCGATTGCACCGCGCACGGTTCCCTCGTCCTCTTTCAGATTCCCATGGACAATTGCCCGGTACTTTCGGGTAATGGAATGTACAGAGAGCTGTTCTGCGAGGCTCTGGTGGGCGAAATCGCTCTTACAGATAACCAGGGCACCCGTTGTGTCCATATCGATTCTGTGGACGATTCCGGGGCGCAGAACGCCGTTGATGCCGGAGAGATTTCCGCGGCAGTGATACAGAACCGCATTGACCAGTGTTCCGCTGCTGTGGCCTGCCGCCGGATGTACGACCATCCCCTTTGGCTTATTGACGACCAGAAGATCATCATCCTCGTACAGAATATCAAGCGGAATGTTTTCTGGCTCCACGTTCAGTTCTTCCGGTTCCGGCAGAAGCACCAGAACGGCATCACCGGCGGCAACCTTGCTGCTTGCTTTCTGCGTTTTTCCGTTGATCGAAACCTTTCCGTCTTTTAAAAGCTTCTGCAGAAAAGAACGGGAACAGTCCGAAAAAGATGCGGCCAGGCACTGATCAATCCGTTTTCCGTCAAAATCCGGTGTAACTTCCAAAATCCGTTCTTCTTCAGCCATCGGACTCCTCCTTTTTGGCGTTTTTATGCAGAAATGCGAAGTCTTCGTCCTTGTAGTACAACAGATACAGCAGTAAAAAGACAGCGACCGATACGGTGACATAAATATCAGCTACGTTAAAAACCGGAAAGTTGATCAGCGAAACGTAGATGAAATCAACGACATAGTGATTCAGAAAACGATCGTAAAAATTTCCGACCGCACCAGCCGTCAGAACAGTCAGCACGGCAAAAAGCGGTAAAAAGCGGCGTGTCTTTGGAAGCTTGTAAAAGACGATCACCATGACGATCAGAAACAATACCGTCATCATAGCAAACAGCCAGTACTGATCCTGCAGAAGTCCGAATGCCATACCGCGGTTTTCCAGATAAAACAGCTCCAAAACCCCTGGAATGAGCTCGATCGACGGCTGGTCCTTCAGATACTGCACTGCCAGTGATTTTGTATACTGATCTGCTGCAAGCAGAAGGACAATCGCTGCCGCGCAAACCAGATAAACGGCCAGCGGAGAAAGTTTTTTACTCTTCATCGATCAGATCTCCATTAATAGAATTGATAGCTTCCAGCATTTCTTCATCTGTAACCGTGCGGTCCACCACAGCATGGCCGACAGACTCCAGAAGGATGAATTTGATCGTACCCTGTTCCATTTTCTTGTCCGATTTTGTTGCAGCCAGAATATCTTCCGATTTCAGGCGTCCACGGTGATTGGCAGATAGAAACCGACGTTCATATCACGAATCTCGTAAAACTCTTCATCGGAGAGATAACTTCTCTTGTAGGAAATATAGGCAGCAGCAACGGTTCCAAGTGCAACGCACTGGCCATGGAGCAGTTCGAAGTTTTTGAGCTTTTCAATGGCATGACCGATCGTATGGCCAAGATTTAAAACGGCACGCTCTCCCTGTTCTGTTGGGTCATTTTCTACAACCTGGCGTTTGATATCGCAGCATTTCTGGATCATTTTCGTTAATACCGGCTCAATCCGCTCTTCGATCTCAGACATGTGATTGATGGTCCAGATGTAGAATTTTTCATCGCGGATCAGACCTGTTTTCAGGACTTCTCCCATACCGCAGGCAAACTGTTCGCCGTTCAGGGATTTTAAGGTTGCCATGTTCATATAGACAAGACGTGGATGATGGAATGCACCGACCATATTTTTGTACTGGTCGAAATCGACGCCCGTTTTTCCTCCAACGCTGGAATCTACCTGTGCAAGCAGTGTCGTCGGAAGCTGAATGAAATCAATGCCGCGCAGATACGTTGCCGCCGCATAGCCGGTCAGATCCCCAACGACACCGCCGCCGAGTGCGAATAAAATGTCTTTTCTCTCAAAGTGGTTTTCAATCAGATGCGTGTACAGATCTTTGACGGTACCCAGATTTTTGCTTGCTTCACCAGCCGGGAAAACAAATGCGGTTACGGTCTCAAACAGCGGGGACAGTGCATTTTTTACCTCTTCCAGATACAGTTCTGAAACCGTGCTGTCTGTGACAATGCAGGCCTTTTTTGCAGGGAGTTTTAAGTTCTCCACACAGCCGGCGAGGCGTTCGTAGCTGCCGTCCCAGACAATTTCATAAGAAAATTCAGTAGATGTGCCTTCTCTTTTAACGGTAAGTGTTTTCATAATTTATGCCTCCTGTATGTTCTTTCATGAAAAAAGCATCAGAATCCTGCATCTGATGCTTTTCCTTTGTTACTAAGTAAATCAATAATTGATCCAGTGGATCCATTTTAATTTACTGCAAAGATAATTTTCTTTAATAATCGGTACGGATATTTGGAAGATCAAAAGCTCCGCTTAAGATATCCTGGATGTCGCCGGAAATTTCTACGCTGGACGGTGTCAGGATGAAAATATAGCTGGAAACTTTCTGCAGACTTCCGCTCATGCAGTAGCATGCACCACAGCAGAAATCAATGATTCTCTGGGCAATATCCACATCAATGCCTTCTAAGTTAAGGACAACGGTACATCCGGCCAGAAGCGTATCCGCGATTTCACGGGTATCCTCCATGGAAGCCGGTTTGATGACGCATACTTCCATATTTAATGCACCTGCTTTCTTTCTCATTGGAGTAACTTTCGGGGAAACCGGAGCAGCTGGCTTTGGAGCTCGTGCAGCAGCAGCCTGGCTTGAAGCGGTGGTCTTTGGCGCCGGCTGTTTACGCGGTGCAGTGTGAACCGTTTTCGCCTGCGGCTCTTCCTCTTCGTCCTCATCCTCGTTCTCCAGTTTACGGAAGAAACGTTTCTTTGGTTTTTCTTCTATATCATCGTCTTCTTCATCGAAGAAGCTATCCGAATCAGCATCCTCTTCCTCGTAATCGTCGTTCAGCCGGATGGCATCCAGAAATTTGTCTAAAACACTCATTCTTATACTCTCCTATTTTTAGTCCTGTGGCATTTGGCCAGACAGCCGTGCAGAATGCGCGGGGTCACTCTTCTTGGAAAGGCTTCCTGTTATCTTTTACTGTAATCCCGTTCGCCAAAGACTCCGGTTCCAACCCGTACTAAAGTGGCGCCTTCTTCTACTGCTACTTCGTAATCGCCGGTCATGCCCATGCTCAAAATGGCCATACGTACATTATTAATGTTTTTGGCGGCAATGTCAACACTTAATTCCTTTAATTTGCGAAAAACCGGACGATTTTCTTCTGGATCTTCCACATACGGTGCAATGGTCATAAGTCCCTCCACATGAATTGCCGGAAGTTTTGCGATTTCTTCAATCAATGGAAGGGTTTCCTCTACGGAGACACCAAACTTGCTTTCCTCGCCGGCAACGTTTACCTCGATCAGGATCGGGATTTCGCAGTTGTGCTTTACCGCTTCCTCACTGATCGTTTTTGCCAGACGAAGAGAATCGACAGAATGAATCAGGGCAACTTTTCCTGCAATGTATTTTACTTTATTCCGCTGCAGATGACCGATCATGTGCCAGTGGATATCCTTTGGCAGCACTTCCTCTTTTTCTGTCAGCTCCTGCACTTTGTTTTCACCGAAATTGCGTTCGCCAAGATCATAGATTTCGGAAAGCATTTCGACCGGTTTTGTCTTGCTGACCGCAATCAGGGTAACTTCCTCCCGGTTCCGTCCGGCTCTTTTGCAGGCTTCTGTGATTTTCTTCTGGACTTCTTCATAGTTCTCTTTCAGCATATCTTTCTAACCTCCAGTATTTAATGCACAATATCTTCTTCACTGACGGTGGATGCATTTTCCACAATATAATCATACTGCGAAATGCCGTATTGCGTTTGTTTTTTTATGATAGAATACTCCGCATTCTGATCGATGATCTGAATTTTGCGGAATACAGCATATCCTTTGTTGATGCAGTAAACACCCTGCAGCGGAACCATTTCTCCAATCTGATACGTTGTGGCGGAATCCTGTGCACGAAGGATATCTCCATCATTAAAAGCGGCCATGTCGACGTAATATTCGACCGGATTATCATTTTCATCATTGACCTGCTCATAGATCGTGGCGTTTACAAATTCTGTCACCGGCTGTCCGTTATCATCCAGCATGACTTTTCCTTTTTTATCGGTCTTTTCCCGCAGGAAACCGGAAGAATTGCTGTCCCCGCCCTGTACGAGCATCTGCGCCGGGATTTTATAGAAATCTTTTTCCGTGATGGCAGTATTTGGAATTTTCAGTCCGCTTCCAGTGTTTGTGACCAGCTCTACTGAAAGAAAACGGTCTTCCGCATAACGGATCATCCCGCTTGTAAACGAAATGACAGCATAGTTCTGATCGTTAATGGACTTTAGATTCAGTGTTCCCGTCTGTGTTTTTCCGTCTTTCAGAAATTTAACTTTTATCGTACTGAAATTGGAAAGTGTAACGACCTGCTTATTCGTCACCGGAACGGCAATTTCCCACTGCTCATCTGTCACCAGACGGTATACTGCATTTCCAGGCTCCGTCTGCGCGCCGGAATCAAAGGAAACCACAGAGGCTTTCGTAGAGAAAAGCTCCGGCGTAAGGCTGTCCTCCGTATAGCTTTCATATCCATCACTGCCGTAGACGACAACACCGTCCTGATCTGCATAAAATATCGTCTGTGATGAGGAATCTCCGTTTTCAGCGGCAGCGGCAAGCAGCTTTGCGGAAAGTTCTGTTTTCAGCTGATAAATGCCGGAAAAGGAACTGGAATCATAATCAGAAGAAAAACGTGCGAGCGAGGAACGAAGCGACGTTCTCGTTGCCGCATCTGCCGAAATACCAGAGGTATCGGCATTTTCTGTTGCGGAAATCCCATAAACAGCGCTTCCGCGGCTGATTTTCGATGCATTTGGGGTATAGAACTGAACATATCCGCTGCCGGAGGAAAGCTGCACGCTCTCTGTCCGCATGGCGAATGCGGTATAGGTATCATTCCGGGATAAAGTTCCCTGCACAACCTGAAAAGATTTGATATGATCGGCGGTCAGGTAAAAGAAAAGTGAAACTGCCATATAGAAAAAAAGGGCTCCAAAGATGATATTTCCAATATTCAACGCCGGAAAAGGGAAACGGATTCTCGAATGCCGGCGGCTGTTCTTTTTCTGCTTAGACAAAATGTATGCTCCTTTTATTGTTTAATCCATGCGCTAAAAGGACGGTGCCGTAAGCGCCGTCCTTTGGTTTTGTCGCTATGCAATTATTATAATACAGTTTCGGTTACAGTGCAACGATAATCTTATCCTGCATGCCTTCCGGAAGCTCTTCTTTATCCATGGAGACACTTAATACGAAGGTAATGTTATACTGCTTGCCAATGCCTTCCAGCTGTTCAACACAATCTGTGATGTCCTCTCCTTCCAGTTTTGCTACTTTCAGGAAGCTGTCGAGATAGACGCTTGCGAGATCGTGGTCCTGAGAAACGATACCGCAGATAAATCCGATAAATTCATCACTGTTTTTCAGAGGATAGTCGGTTGCGGAAATCAGACGTACTTTGTTGTTTAATTCAAACATGTGCTTTGTGCTCTTGTCAATATACACGATATTTCCGTTTGCGGTTTTTACCTCTGCATTTACTTTGTCTAACAGCTGTTTTGTTTTGCCTTTTCCCTTCTTGCCTACAATTAATTGAACCATAGCAGTTTCCTCCTTAGATTAGAATAAGATATTTTCACCAAAAACTTTTAAGTTCATGGTTTAATTATAGTACAATTCACCAACGTTTTCAATGGTAAAATGAAAAAATTCTGAAAAATCTTCTAATTTGCAGGGAAAGGAGCTCTGTTTTTCTAAACGGATACGATAATCTCCCGGAGAGGCAGAAAAAACGCCGTCCGGGGGATTGCAAAACGATTACGTCAGGAGTTGATATTGGAAAGAAGAGTGTTCATGTCCTCGTACAGTTCCACTTTTGTTGATGCATGAAGAATGACAGAGATAAACGGTTCTCCGTATGCATTCTGGGATACCAGTGCCAGGCAGGAACCGGCCTCATCGGTCGTTCCGGTTTTTCCGCCGAGCACCGTCACGTTTTCCGGTGCGTTTTTCTCTCCGGTCAGATATTTGTCCGTGGAGCTTAAATAGATCGTTCCCGCCGTACCGTCCGCATGCGTCATGTTCAGCGTGTAGGAAGACATTGACATCGTATTCTGGAATTCCGTATGCTGATAGGCAGCATACAGCATCAGATAAACATCATATGCAGTAGTGTAATGATTCTCATCGTGAAGACCGTGCGGGTTTGCAAAATGCGTACCGGTCATGGCAAGGGAAGCTGCCTTATCGTTCATCATCTGAACGAAATTCTCTACACTTCCGCCTACCTGGCGGGCAATCGCCATAGCAGCATCATTGGCAGAATAAATCAACAATGCATGGAAAAGCTGATCCATCGTTACCGTATCGCCCACGGCCAGTCCACTCATCTGGGATCCATCTTCCAGCGCAAGATCCTCTTCTGTGATCGTTACCTGCGTATCCGGCTGGTTGTATTCCATGGCAAGGAGAGCCGTCATGATCTTCGTGATGCTGGCCGGGTAGACCTGATCATACATATTCTGCGCGAACAATACTTTTTTGTGATCCAGATCAAACAGTCCGGCCTTTACCTGTGAAGAAAACGAGATATCATTCAGCGGTACGCTCGTCTCACCGACACAGAGATCGGCAGAGAGCGTTTCAGCCTGAAACCGTTTTTCTGCCGAAAGCGGATCGGAGGCAAGCACCATACTTCGCGCAAACGGCTCTGTAATGTCCATCTGGCGGTCCTGACGGTACAGTTTCACACCGATCAGAACCGCAATAACAGCAACACAGACACCCGCGCCGATGATCAGGCGGTTTAAAATATGTTCGGTTTTTTCCGGAGCAGTCCCGTTTTTCTCCGTTACAGGCAGTTTCTGTTCTTTTTCTGTAGTATTAGTCGTTTCTCCGGTAGATTTCACGCCAGTCATTTCTCCTCTGTCTAATGATTTGATCAGCATTTCTGCCGTTGCAAGATTGGTGGCAAGCGGAATGCTGTGTACGTCGCAGAGACGGATAATCCGATGGACATCCGGCTCATGCTGTTTCGGCTGTTCCGGATCCCGCAGGAAAATCACAAGATCCAGATCATTCTGTTCAATCTGAGAACCCATCTGCTGAACGCCTCCAACGTGTCCAGCCAGATATTTGCGGACGTTAAGTCCGGTTGCCTCTTCTACCAGACGGCCGGAAGTTCCGGTTGCATAAAGAGTATGCTTGGCAAGTACCGAGCGGTAGGCGATACACAAGTTCTGAAGCAGCGTTTTTTTTGCATCATGCGCGATCAATCCGATGTTCATTGATGGTTTTCCTCCTTAGTAATTCATAGTTTCTGGTTACAAAATCCCGGTTCTGCAGCCCGACATTCAGGACAAGCCCCATTCCGATGTAAAGTGTTACAAGGGAGGTCAGTCCATAGCTGACGAACGGAAGCGGTGTACCGGTGTTCGGCAGGATTCCGGTTGCAACACTGATATTCAGAAAGCTCTGAAAGGCAATGAGTCCTGCCATACCGCAGCAGATCAACGTTCCTGACAGATCTTTTGCTTTCCGGGAAGTCCGGATGCATTCAACGAGAATCAGGAACAGGAGCAGGATGATTCCGCAGCATCCAAAGAAACCAAGCTCCTCTCCTGCCACTGCAAAAATAAAGTCATTATGGTTCTGGGAAACGAAATTTCCCTTATTTGCGGAAGAAACTTTATTGTTGTTGAGTCCTTTTCCGGTCAGCTTTCCGGAACCGATGGCTGTAATGGAATTCTGCTGCTGGAGACGGCCGTCGGCGTTGTCGGCATCATCGCTTAACCAGTCCTGAATTCGCCCAAGCTGATAACCAATCGTCTTGTCAAGAGCCGCCGGAAGCTGGAAATTCACCTGCGTAATGACAAGCAGAAGCGCAAGTACCAGTGCTGAACCGGAAACCAGAACAACGGCGATAACTTTGTAGCTTAAGCCCGCCACATACATCATAAAGCAGAACAGAACCATGACCGTAATCGTATTTTTCAAATCCGGCTGACGGTAAATCATAACGAGCGGCGGAATCAGAAGCCCGATCGCGGTAAAAATGGTTTTCGCCGTATTCAGATCTTCTTCATGCTTCATCAGAAACATCGCAAAAAACATGATCAGAAAGATTTTTGACAGCTCGGTCGGCTGAAACTGAAAGCTTCCGATCTGAATCCAACGGGTCGCACCAAACGTGTTTTTTGCGGTAGAACCGCCGAGATAAAGAACGCCAAGCATCATCAGATTTCCGATGTAAAGAACCCAGTAAAAATTCAGAAGCCAGCTATAGTCAAGCAAAGAGACAATAATCATGATGACTACGCCCAATACGACTCCGATGGCCTGTTTTTTCTGGTCTGCACTGTCTGCACTTCCGATCAGAAGCACACCAATAATGCTGATGGCAATCAGAAGAATGACCAGCCGGAAATTATAATTTTTCAGCTTATATCGTCTTAACATGATACTCCTCGTTTCTTTTCAATGGTATTTTCGCCGTCAGTATGACAGGGGTTGTTTGTGTAATGGTGACGGAAATTTCATCCGCCTCAACGGTAAGGTATTTCCTGCAGCAGCAGAAAGATCATTTTCAGCATCTGAAGCGATGCCGGAGAACAGTTCAGACGTTCTGCCATTAAAAGATTGGACAGACGTTCTTTTGCAACGAGGCCGGAGTGCGGCTTTCTGCCTGAAAATAAACCCATACCAGTTCCCTCCTATCGCCCGAATACGCGGCGGAAAAATCCCTTTTTGCTGTCAAGATCCAAGTAGGGAACACTCTCCCCGAGGATCCTGTGGCTGATATTCGTAAAGGCTTCTCCTGCCTTGGAACCGCTTCCAGCGATCGCTTCGCCCTGGTTGGTGGCGATTACTACCTGCTCATCATCGGGCAGAATGCCGAGCAGCGGAACAGCAAGAATTTCCTGTACATCATCCACCGACATCATTTCACCGCGTTTTACCATATCCGGCCGGATACGATTGATGACAAGAGAAATATCCCTCAGATCCTGCGCCTCCAGAAGGCCGATGATGCGGTCCGCGTCCCGGATGGCCGAAACCTCCGGCGTAGTCACAACAATTGCCTTATTGGCACCGGCAACTGCATTTGCAAATCCCTGCTCAATGCCTGCCGGACAGTCAAGAAGAACAAAATCAAAGCTCTGTTTTAATTCATCGCAGAGTTTTTTCATCTGCTCGGGCGTTACGCTTGTCTTGTCCCTCGTCTGGGCAGACGGGAGAAGGTAGAGCTGCTCGTACCGTTTGTCGCGGATTAGCGCCTGCTTCATCCGGCAGTTGCCCTCCACAACATCCACAAGATTGTAGACAATCCGGTTTTCAAGGCCGAGCACGACATCCAGGTTTCGAAGACCGATGTCGGTATCTACCATCACAACTTTCTTTCCAAGCTGTGCCAGCCCGATTCCGATATTTGCTGCGGTTGTCGTCTTTCCGACGCCGCCTTTTCCTGATGTAATTACAATGACTTCACTCATCTGGAACCTCCTTGTTGAAAACTGTTCTGCATTTTCATGCCGCAGGATGCGTCCAAACCTTTGTTTAAAAACGCATCCTTTCTCTTTTGCAGCTTTCTTCCCAGGCTTCGTTTCTGCCGGAAAAATTCCTTAGTCTGCTCTCACGCTTGCAACACCGTTGGAGTTTGCCTGACCGGACAGAATATCTCTGAGAGGCCATAGTAATAATCTAAGATATCCTTAGCTACCAACTCTGCGTTCATAGAAGAATATCCAAACGGAATGCGGACGGCAAGAGCAATATCGTCTCTGCTCTCATAGTGAGAGAAGCCGATAAACAGTCCATGGTTTGCACGTGTACGGTCTTCCTGCGCGGTACCGGTTTTTCCGGAAAGCTCTACCGGCCAGGATTCCGGGAAAATGGTCGCATTGGATACGCTGATTACTTTTCGCATGCCTTCGTGTACCAGATCCCAGATGCTGGAATCAACATCCATTTCTGAATTTACCGTCGGGCCGAAATCTGCGCCCATATCGATGTCATTGCCATCCGAATCCGTTGCTTTCTGCAGAAGGGAAAGATTATAAACCGTACCGGAATTTGCAATCGTTGTGACATAGCGTGCAAGCTGTGTCGTCGTATAGTTGTTGGTACCCTGACCAATCGAGGAAGGGATCGGAAGGGAATCGGTTACATTCGGATCGGTTTCCGAAATTTCGATTCCGGTCTTTTCATCCAGCTTAAACATATCGGCATATTTCTGGATCATTTCCAGAGAGCGCTTCTGTGTAAAGGTGCCGTTCTCATCGAGTCCCAGACGATATCCAAGCGTACAGAAGAACACGTTGCAGGAGTTCTGGATGGCACCGACAATGTTCAGATCTCCGTGGCCGCTCAACTGATGGCAGTGGACATAGTCAGATTCGTTGACAAGTCCTTCCCCGAACAGACCGTTGCAGTTGATGGTACTGGTCGGAGTAATTATGCCTTCGCTTAATCCGGCAACCGCCATCAGTGGTTTAAAGGTGGAACCAGGAGCCGTCTTCTGCTGGGTTGCTTTGTTGTACAGCGGGCTGGATTCATCGGTATTCAATTTTGCCAGTATGCGGTATCCATCTGGTTTGCCAGGCGGTTGTTGTCATAGCCAGGATAGGAAACACAGGCTAAAATAGCACCGGTATTCGGGTCCGTAATGACAGCAGAACCGGAACACGGATCGAGTGCAAGCTGTGCCGGGGTGATTTCCAGTTTGGCGATTTTATCGGACAGAAGCTGGAACGGTGTCATATTTCCTGCAACATAAGCGGCATAATCGTCATCCTCTTTCGTCAGAAGGTTCTGATCATACATCAGATTGCAGATATCATAGCCATCGAGCATATCCTGCAGCAGCATATAGTGATACATCTTTTTGCAAATGTTGTATTGTTTGCCAGACGGTCCAGAATAACCTCCGTCAGCTTCTGATAAACCTCCTGAGAATCCAGGTAGGCATCATCCTGCGTCAGTGCTGAGACATCAATCCAGTTCTGGCTTGCCGCATACGTCAGGTAATCACGAAGAGAAATCGTTCCGTCATTCCATGCCTGATAGGTGGCGTCTTTCTCATCAATTGCTGTTGAAGAAAGAATACCCATCGTACTGGAAAGCAGCTTATCCACGATGAAGGTCTCATATTCCTGCATTTCATCGCTGAGGTCGTTGTAAACGGTTGCTGTTTCAACGGTCAGTTCCTGCGTAATCTCGCAAGCACCTGCTGGAGCTTCTGCTGGAACAGTGCATAGATCCGCTGCTCACGCTCCGTGGCATCCGCCGCCGAGAAATGGGAAATATCAATCGTGCTGTTTTCGATCAGTGCATTGTATACATCGTAAATTGGAATCGGAACGGCATCCGTATTGGCAAGTGTTGAGGTATCAACGGATTTTACATCACTCAGATACTGTTTCAGAATGCCGGCAATTCTCTGTTCCAGAATTTTATATACCGCAATCTGCAGGTCATAATCAATCGAAAGATAGACGTTATTTCCCTGTTTTGGCTCAACCAGGGATCCCTCTACCGTTTCCAGCTCTTTTCCGACGTTATTAACGATAATCTCTTCTGATCCGTCGGTTCCCTGAAGGATTGTCTCCATATACTGTTCCAGACCAGATTTTCCGACGATGGATTCCGTGGAATACGTTTCTTCTTTTCCCTGGCTCTTCAGCTCTTCATTCAGTTCTGTCAGCTCGTCTGAGGACGCCTGGCCCGTATAACCGATCAGAGAGGAAAAATACTTTCCGTCATAATATACACGCTCGGAATCTTCCGAAATGCTGACACCCTGCAGAACATCTTCATTCTCTGCAATCGATGCAGTTGTATTGCTGCTGACGCCGGAAGCAACTGTCACGCGGACATACTTCTGATAATTCGTCTGTTTCATCTTATAGCGGATCACCAGAATTTCCAGACGCTCCTGATTGGAAAGAGAAAGGACCGCATTTCCGGATTCGTCTGTCTGGTATGGAAGACCATACTCTTCAAAATCTTTGGCAGAATATGCGTATTTTTCATCGTCAGAATAGGCATCCAGGCCAAAGCCGTCCGGTCCGGCAAGAAATGTCATCAGCGTTTCGGCACTGGAACTCTTCTGTTCTGCCGTCATATCGTCGATTTTCTTCTGTCCATAAATATCTGCACGGAAACGGTCGCGGATCGTTCCCTCTTCACCTGTAAAAACAAACGCACCGTTCTCATCCACTTCAATCGGGAAGGTGCTGGTGTCAATCGAGTCTCCGTTTGCACGAATCAGCTTACAGAGACGATAGAGTTCTGCGTTCAGAGAGAGAATACGTTCTTTTGTCGTGTTGTACGTTCCGTTATCCTCGATGGTTACGGAGTAGGAAACCTTATTTCCAGCGATCAGTTTTCCGTTCCGGTCATAAATATTTCCTCTTGTACTCTCAAGTGTTCTGGTTTTTGTGATTTGCAGTTCAAAATTATCCGCATACTCTTCTCCATGCACCACCTGCAGGATAAAAAGTCTTCCGATCAGGACGGCAAACATAGCAAGGAAAACCACACCAAGCAATAGGGTGCGGTTTTCACCGAGTCTGTGGAAAAATTTTCTTATCTTCTTAGCCATGGCGACTGTTGTCCTTCCATTTCATTTTCGGTCAGTTTACGGTTGATGATAAATAAAAGCCGGTAAAGCAGAATGGAGAGCACTACCGTGTATACCATTTCCGGCAGAATAATATGCGCCAGATAATCGAAAAAGTGCAGGCGCACGCGCAGCAGGAACTGCAGCACATACATCAGCAGACTGTAGACAAGATCGCTGGCAGCGACCAGTACAATGTGTACCTTAATATCATCGTCATAGAAGACTTTGCAGAAAAAGCCGTTCAGATAACCGATATACATGTAGAGCAGTGCGTAAAATCCAAACAGGCTGCCGTAGAACAGATCAATCATCAGACCGCTGAAAAATCCGACCATCAGTCCCTCTTTTTTTCCGCGCATCAGCCCAAAGGCGGACGTCAGAATCAGAAGAAGGTTCGGCGTTACGGACGCGATCTGAAAATACTGAAATACAGTTGTCTGTAACAGGAAAGCTGCCAGAATCAGAAAGGCAAGCGTGATTTTTCTGCGCATTTACTCTCCTCCCTGCTGTTTTAATTCTTTGATCACGAGAACTTCCTGAATATGTTGAAAATCCACAACAGGAATGATGTATCCCTTTTTCGTCAGGTGATTGGAGTCCTCGGTGATTTCACTGACATAGCCGATCAGAATACCGCGGAGGTATTTATCACTGATGTTCGATGTCACAATCTTTTCGCCCTCAGCTACCGTGTCGGTTGTATTCAGCTGGGAAAAGGCAAGCTTTCCGTCGCTGATCAGGCGCAGATCACCCGATACAATACACGTATCCGAGGTAGATGCTGTCATGGCGCTCACGGAACTGGAGTCATCAATGATAGAGCGGACAGTAGCGGAATTGGAACTTACCTCCTCAACAAGTCCAACAAGGCCGCCGTCTGCAATAACGTTCATATCTTTCTGAATCCCGTCATTTGATCCTTTGTTGATAACAAAGGTATCATACCAGTTGCCCGGATCCTTTGAGATGACCTGTGCTGCTACTTTTCATATTCCGAGTAGGACTGGTCCAGCTGATACAGCTCCTGAAGACGCTGCAGCTCCTGCTGATCCTGTACAAGCTGATTGTTTTCCTCAGTCAGATCCGTGACCTTCTGTTCAAGCTCCTCTTTCTCGGCAGACAGTTTTTTGACGTTCTGGAAACCGGTCAGACAGTCTGTCAAATACGCACCGATCTGGTTAATTCCGTTCTGAAACGGGATGATCACAAAACCTGCGGCTTCCCGGATCGGCGTGACCGGCATTTTGTCTGCTGCACTGCCTAAAATGCCGGAGAGACACAGGAACGTCATGATGAAAAGTAAATGTTTGCTTTTTAGCTGAAATTTTTTCTTCTTATTCATAGCGGGTCCTTTTTGATAGATTTACTTCTTTTTATTTACCGTGTAAGCCCAGCGATGCAGCGCATCGTGCGTGATCAGTTCCTTGAGCCCACAGATGGTACAGAGGTCATAATACTGGGAAAGCTGTACCGGACAGCCGAGCTGTCTCGAAAGATAGCGGTCAATGTTCGGAATCCTTGTGCTTCCGCCGGTGATGTAAATACCCTCTTTCTGGATATGATCGTGGATCTGCGGCGGTGTACGCTCCAGCGCATGCTTGATTTCCTCGCCGATCTCATTAACACCGGAAAGGAGTGCTTCGTTTACGAGGGAAGAAGTAATGATCCCTTCCATTGGAAGACCGGATGCACCATCTACGCCGCGCACCTTCCGCGCCTCTTTTTTGTCTGTTCCAAGATCCGCCAGCGCAATCTTGACACGTTTGGCTGTTTTGGAGCCAATCTGGAAATTGTTTTTGCGGCGGTTCAGATTGCATATCGATTCGTTGAACTGTTTTCCGCCTACCTGGATGATTCTGGAAAAAATAACCCTCGTGTTGGCGATAACAGAAATCTCTGTGCTCTGCGCTCCGATGTTGACAATCATGGAACCCTTCGTGCGGTTGATCGGAATGCCAAGTGCCAGCGCATCCGCGATTGGTTTATCCACAAGATACATGCGGCAGTTTTTTAAGGCTCCCTTATGTGCAATCGTATAATAAGAACGCCGTTCAATCTCTGTCATATCGCAGGGAACTGAAAAATACAGCTCCGGGCGGTATCCCATGTGGCGCGTACAGCGGTGGAGAAGCGTGTGCAAAACGGCTTCTACCATCAATACATTCGCAATGCGTCCGTTGCTCATGGGGGTAATTACCTCGATATTGGAAGGCGTTCTCTCGTGCATTTCATATGCGTAATTTCCAACGGCAATCACCTGTTCGCGGTTGCGTATGGCAATCATATTTTTTTCTTTTGTGATTGTGTCTTTCTTCAGGTCATAGATTTTGACGGTACTGGTGCCAAGGTCTATGCCGTATACATTTCGAATCTGCATCGTGCTCCTTTAACTTGTTCCCTTCCTTTGGGCATTTCTGCCTCGGATTTTCAGGATCAGATTCCCTGTTCCAGCATACTGGTATAACAGTGATCCCCGATAATAATGTGATCCAGCAGGGTAATGCCGAGCATTTCGCCCGCCCGCCGGATCTGCCGTGTCACGGTAATGTCGTCACCGCTTGGTTCCGGAATTCCGCTTGGATGGTTGTGAACCAGCAGAATATGAACCGCACGGAACTGCAGTGCCGCAAGAAAAAGCTCCCGCGGCGAAATCATCGTCGCATTGACCGTTCCTCTTGTAATTTCCTTTTCTCCGAGAAGCTGATTTTTTGTGTCCAGCATCATGCAGAGAAGAACCTCCTGATCCTCGTGGCGGAGACGTTCCATGTAATAATCCGCAATGGAAGCCGGATCATGAAAGCAGAGACCTTTTCTTGCTCCGGCCGCGGCCATTCGTTTGGAAAGCTCACCGATGCACTGGAGCTGGATCGCTTTTACTTCCCCGACTCCGCGGATCTGCAGAAGTTCCTGTCTTGTACAGTGATAGAGTCCTAACAGGCCCTCCTCTTTTCCGGGAAGGGAAAGAATTTCTCTTGCGAGCTCCAGGGATGTTTTTCCCCTTGCCCCACATCGTAAAATGACAGCCAGAAGCTCCGCGTCGGAAAGGCTTTCCGGGCCGTTTTCCAGGCATTTTTCATATGGCTGTTCCATCGTCGGCAGGTTTCGTAATCCATTTTTCTCATGTATTCCTCCCACCACTCTTCCGGGAATTTTCATGGAATACATTGGTTTGAATCACCCATCATTCTAGCACAACTTTCCGCAGATGTATAGGAATTATGAAAAATTCATATATTTTTTGCAATTTCCTCTGCCGTTTTTAATCCGTCCATGCTGCGGAAGTGATGCCTCCCGCATAGCCTGCGCCCTCTCCGCACGGGTAAAGACCGGTAAGCGACGAACTTCGAGCGTTTCATTTCTTACAATGCGGACCGGTGACGAGGTACGCGCTTCCACGCCGGAAAGAACGGCGTCCGGACGGGAAAAGCCGTGGATTTCCGCTCAGATGCACGAATGCCTTCCACAAGGGAGTCTCCGATAAACGTCGGAAGAACTTCCCGCAGATTGGCGAAAGTCCATTCTCCGCAGATGGAAGGGGTTACCTCTCCAAGTGCTGTAGAAACTCTGTTTTCACAGAAATCACCAAAAAGCTGCACCGGAACTTTGCCTTTTCCGGCTTCCCACGCAGCGTGTTCAAGCGCTCTCTGGAATGCCACACCATCGAGTACGTCCGGCGTTCCCTCTACATGGTACGGGCGGTAGTCTTCCGGTGTTACGGTGACAATCATAGCGCTGTTCGCATTTTTACCTTCCCGGTCAGAATAACTCATACCGTTGACGCAGGTGCGTTCCGCTTCCGAGGATGCGTTGACAACATAGCCGCCGGGACACATACAGAATGAGTACACACCTCTTCCGTTTTCACACTGATTGGTGAGCTTATACGGTGCTGCCCCAAGAAAATCCGGTGCCTCCGGTCCGTACTGATCCTCCGTGATCATCTTCTGCGGATGCTCAATGCGGACGCCGACAGCGAAGGATTTTGCTTCCATGGAGATCTTATTTTCGCAGAGTTTAAAGAAGGTATCGCGTGCAGAGTGGCCGATCGCAAGGACTGCCGTCTCCGCGGCAATCTTCTCGGTTTCATTGACGGTTACAGAAGTGAGTCTGCCGTTTTCAATCCCAAAGTCCGTCACTTTTGCTCCGAAACGGACTTCTCCGCCCCATGCCTCGATCTTTTTCCGCATCGTTGTCACAATTCCGATGAGCTGATCGGTGCCAAGGTGCGGTTTCTGATCGTACAGAATTTCTTCCGGTGCCCCGCATTCCGTGAAGATCCGGAGTACCTCACGGTTTCTGCCGGATGGATCCTTCACCGAAGTGTTTAATTTTCCATCCGAAAACGTACCGGCGCCGCCCTCTCCGAACTGTACGTTCGATTCCGGGTTCAGAACGCCGGTTTTCCAGAACGCATCGACACTTTTCTTTCTCTGTTCTGCAGATTCGCCGCGCTCCAGAACGAGCGGACGGTAGCCATGCTTTGCGAGAACGTAGGCACAAAAAAGCCCTGCCGGACCGCTTCCGATAATAACCGGCCGGTGAACAAGAGTCTGTTCTCCGGATTTTGGGAACACATATGGCTTTTTCTCCGCTTTTACGATCTGGTTACTTTTCTCCTTCCGCAATACGGCGTTCTCATCTTTTACTTTTACATCAAGCTGATAAACGTATTTTAATTCGGATTTCTTTCTGGCATCAATTGAGCGGCGTAAGAGCTCAATTTCCTGCAGATCGTGTTTTCCGATTTTCAGTGTTTTTCTTATTTTCTGTTCCAGTTCCTCCTGTGTGTGGGTGACTGGAAGCTTTAATTGCTGTATCCGAATCATGCATGTTCTCCTGCTGCAGCTCTTCCGGCTGCACTTCCGCTGGACCAGGCCCACTGGAGATTGTAGCCGCCGCAGACGCCGTCGACGTCCAGGCTTCTCCCGCAAAGAAAATACCAGGGTGCTGTACCGATTCCAGAGAATCCGTAAGCTGGTCGAGCGTGATGCCGCCCGCACACACCTGAGCTTTTCCAAAGTCGGTCTGGCCGGTGATCTGTAAACGATATGATTTGATGGCGCCTGCCATTTCTTCCGGAGTCTTTTTCTTTCCGATCAGAACCGGAATGAGTTTTTCCGGAAGAAGACCGATCAGAAGCTCTTTTGGCGCTTTATACGGGCAGATTTCCTGCCGTCTGACAAGTTCTGCAGTAAGCTCCGATTCTGTCAGTTCCGGAAAGAAGTCTACGAGAAGTTCAGCGCGTTTTTTCTGCATGCAGGCGCGCACAGCGAACCGGGAAATCTGGAATACCGGGATGCCGGAGACACCGTAGTCGGTAAGCTGCATTTCTCCCTGTTCCGTCAGAATCTCCTGATTTTCAACCAGAAGCGTAATCTTCGCGCGCACCCGAACACCCGCCCAGGAGGAAAACTGGTTTCCTTTGCAGCGGAGCGGGCAGAGGGCCGGGGAAAACGGAATCGAAGCGAGCTGAAGCTGATCGGCAAATCGAAGTGTATCTCCGTCGGAACCGGCGATCTGGGAAGCACAGCTTCCGCAGCAGATGATGACGCTGTCAGCCGGGTACTGCCATCCTTCGGTGCGCACCAGATAACCATTTTCGGCTTTTTCCACTGCAACAGCCGTTTCCCGTGTCTTGATTTTTACCTTTCGGAATCTGGCTTCCAAAACCAGCAGATCAAGAACGGACTGTGCCTGCTCGCTGGCCGGATAAAGCCAGCCTTCACGGCTCCGGATGCGGATGCCGAGCTGTTCAAAAAACTGTTCGGTGTCCTGTTCGGTAAACTGTTCGAGAACCCGTGATGCACGCTCCTGATTTCCCGTGCGGTAGCACGATGCATCCTGATAACGATTGGTAAAATTACACCGTCCGTTTCCGGTCGCAAGAAGCTTTCTGCCCGGTTTATCGTTCTTTTCCAGAACGGTGACCGCGGCACCGAGACGTGAGGCCCAAATTGCCGCCATCAGTCCGCTCGCGCCGCCGCCGATAATTACCACATTTTTTGCCATTATAATGTCACCATACCGGCATCGACGAGTTTCTGAAGACTCATCAGAATACCGAATTTTGCGTGCTGCCACGTAAGCCCACCCTGGAAATAGACAGCGTACGGCGGTTTGATCGGGCCGTCGGCAGAAAGTTCAATGGAAGAGCCCTGCACGAAAGCGCCAGCTGCCATGATAACTGGGCTGTCGTAGCCTGGCATATCCCAAGGTTCCGGGGAAACGAAGCTGTCGACCGGGGCAGCTGCCTGGATACCCTGGCAGAATGCGATGACGCCTTCCGGTTTTCCAAAGGTCACCGCCTGAATGATGTCGTGACGGCTCTCGGTTCCGTTTGGAACAACGGCAAATCCCAGTTTCTCATAAACATTTGCAGCAAAGACAGCACCTTTTAATGCCGCTGCGGTAACGGTCGGTGCCAGGAAGAATCCCTGGTAGAAGGAACCGTTCACACCGAGTGTTGCGCCAACCTCTTTTCCAAGTCCCGGGGAGAGCAGACGGTATGCTGCATTTTCCACGTACTTTTTCTTTCCAACAATGTAACCGCCGGCCGGAGCCAGTCCGCCGCCCGGGTTTTTGATCAGGGATCCGACCATCAGATCTGCACCGACATTGGTCGGTTCGATCGTCTCCACGAACTCGCCGTAGCAGTTATCAACCATACAGATGACATCTGGTTTGATATTTTTAATAAATGCAATCAGTTCACCGATGCGGGTAACAGAAAGCGTCGGTCTGGTCTGATATCCTTTCGATCTCTGAATCGTCACCATCTTTGTCTTTTTGTTGATGGCATTTTTGATTTCTTCGTAATCGAAAGAGCGTCCTCTTTTAAATCTACCTGGCGGTAAGTTACGCCATATTCCGCAAGAGATCCGACGGACGGGCGGATGCCGATCACTTCCTCAAGGGTGTCGTACGGTTTTCCAACAGGAGAAAGCAGTTCGTCGCCCGGGCGGAGATTTCCGGAAAGCGCCGTTGCAAGCGCATGGGTTCCGCAGGCGATCTGCGGGCGTACCAGTGCATCCTCAGTGCCGAAGCACGTTGCATAGACCTGCTCCAGCGTATCACGTCCCAGGTCATTGTATCCGTATCCTGTGGTTCCATATAAGCATGCCTCGCTGACCTTGCTTGCCTGCATGGCGTGGATGACCTTTAACTGGTTGTATTCTGCGATTTCATCAATTTTTGCAAAACGCTCTTTTAATTCTTCCTCAATTTTCGTTCCAAATGCGAAAACTTCTTTGGAAATGCCAAGTGTGCTGTACATAGCAGCTTTTTCTGTCAACATGATTGTTCTCCTTCTTCCTTTGCATCGGCCGAAACGATTTCGTTCCAGCGATCCAGCATATATGATAATATTTTTTCTTCGTCGTAGTCAAAATCTGGCTTGTTCAGCCAGATCACATCCTTTTCCCGGCGGAACCAGGTCAGCTGCCGTTTGGCAAAATGACGGGTGTCCCGCTTGATGATATAGACGGCCTCCTCCAGCGTGCATTCGCCCGCAAGATACGGGAACAGTTCTTTGTAGCCCAGTCCCTGCATGGAGACAAGATCTCTTGTGTATCCCATTTCTTTCAAACGGAAAACTTCATCAACCAGTCCGTCGCAGATCATCTGATCGACGCGCCTGTCAATGCGGTCATACAGAATCGAACGTTCGTCGTTCAGCACAAAATAAGCAGAACAGTACGGAGATTCCTTCTGCTTCTGCTCCTCGTTGTGCTCCGAAATCTTCTGTCCTGTCTCGTGATAATATTCCAGCGCCCGGATTACACGTTTTACATTATTCGGGTGAATCGTCTCCGCGGAAGCAGGATCAACCTCGGAAAGTTCCCGGTACAGTTCTGCCGCGCCTTCCTCCGTTGCTGCTTTTTCTTCCAGCTGTTTCCGGATCGGCAGTTCACCGTGCGATTCCGTAAAATCAACTTCTTTTAAAAGCGCCTGAATATAAAAGCCGGTGCCGCCCGTCACGATCGGAATCTGTCCGGCGGCGTATATTTTTCCATCGCTTCATGCGCCAGTTCCACAAACTTCACGACGTGAAACTCTTCGGAAGGATCGAGCACATCGATCAGATAATGCGGAACGCCGCACATCTCCTCCGGGCGGATTTTGGCAGATCCGATATCCATATGGCGGTAGACCTGCATGGAATCCGCGGAGATAATGGCCCCATTCACCGCTTGGGCAAGCGAAATCGACAGCTTCGTCTTACCGACAGCGGTCGGACCGGTCAGGATAATCAAAGGTTTTTTCAAAAAATCACCTACACAATTCTCTTAAATTTCTTTTCCAGTTCCCGTTTCGAGAGGGAAATGATCGTCGGCCGGCCGTGCGGGCAGTGATACGGATCTTCGAGCGTCAAAAGCTCGGCAATGAGCTGCTCCGCCTCTGCATAGGAAAGATGATTGTTGCCCTTTACGGCGGCCTTGCACGACATCGTCGCCAGACGGTCTTTTAAAATCTCCAGCGGCTTTTCGCGGACCTCCTCAAGATTGTCGAGAATCTCGATAAACAGCTCCTCCGTCGCAATACCGTACAGGTTGTGCGGCACGGCGTTGATCGCATAGTCTTTTCCGCCGAACGGGGAAATTTCGTAGCCGAAGGACTGGAAAACGTCCATGTAACGGGTCACAAGATCTGCTTCCTGCGGCGTTAAGGAGACGATCAGCGGAGGACTCACCATCTGGGAGGTGACGTTCTTTTCCCGGTAATTTTTCATCATCCGCTCGAACAGTACCTTTTCGTGCGCGGCATGCTGATCGATGATGTAGAGATTCTCGCCGTACTGAATCAGCCAGTACGTATCGAAAACCTGGCCGATGATGCGGTGCGATTTCTCTGCCTCCGGGGTAAGAAACTGCTCATCAAAGAGCTGCATCTGGCCTTCTGGCTCAGGCGAAGCAGATGCAGATGAGGATTCTTCCGGCATGGAAGATACCGTTGGAGCTGCATCTGGCTCCTGCTGATGCTGTATTGCGTCCGCGTTTGAGAGGTCTGCCGTCTTTGGCACGTTTCCTGCACCCGGCTCAAACAGTTCTTCCTCTTCCCGCGTCATTCCCGTCATCTGCTGAACCGGCACATACGTTTTCGCTGCGCGGTATCCATTTCGTTCCACCTCCGGGAAAATTGGCATTCTTCTGCTCTGGCTGGAAACCGGCTCCACCGGAAGGGACTGCCGTGCAAAGCCTTCTTTTACCTGCCGTTTCTGCTCGAACGGTTCCGGAACAACAATCTGTTCTTTCCGTGCCGCTTTTTCCTCTGCTTTCCGTTCCCTGTCGGAAGAAAGCGAAACATTCACAATCTGCTCCCTGTGATTCAGCGCACCTGAGATCATATCGCGCATCTGACGGTAAATCTCCTCCTGATGAGAAAAACGAAGTTCCATCTTCGTCGGATGCACATTGACATCCACCGCCTCTCCATCCATCTGGACATAGAACAGCGTAAACGGATATTTATGCTGCATCATCGATGTTTGATATCCGTCCTCAATCGCACGGGCGAGCAGCTTGCTCCGCACATACCGTCCATTCACGTAATAATTTTCAAAATTCCGGTTTCCCCTCGAGATCACCGGTTTTCCGATAAAGCCGTCGATCGTCATCAGCGGGCTTTCCGAGTGAATCTCGATCAGCTCCCGCGCAATGTCGCGGCCGTAAATATTATAGACCAGTTCTTTTAAATTCCGGTTGCCGCTCGTATGGAGCTTCACCTGTGAATTCACCATATATTTAAACGAAATCCCCGGATGCGACAGCGCAAGCTGCTCCACCACAGAAGTCACCGCATTCGCCTCCGTAACCGGCGTTTTTAAGAATTTCTGACGAGCCGGCGTGTTGTAAAAAAGATTCCGGACCAGAAAGGTTGTTCCGGTCGGGGCACCGACCTCCTCATTGGCCTTCTCCGCGCCGCCCTCAATCACATACCGCGTTCCCGTCAGCGCATCCGGCGTTTTCGTAATCATCTCGATCTGCGCAACCGCCGAGATACTCGAGAGCGCCTCGCCGCGGAAGCCAAGAGATGCAATCTGCACGAGTTCTTCCACGGAACGGATCTTGCTCGTCGCGTGGCGCAGAAAAGCGAGCGGCACCTGTTCGGCCGGAATGCCGCTTCCATTGTCCGTGATCCGCACCAGCGAGATACCGCCGTCGCGGATTTCCACGGTGATCGCCGTCGCACCGGCGTCCATTGCATTTTCCACCAGCTCCTTTACCACGGAAGCCGGCCGTTCCACGACCTCACCGGCCGCAATTTTATCGATCGTATTCTGATCCAGTACTGCTATGGTAGCCATGTTGTTCCTTTCTGTTTCGGATTGATTCTAACTTATGTTCTGATCCAGTATTCCCCTATTTCCAGCGGTTTTTCACCTTTCCCTGGAAACGGTACAGGGTATTTAAAGCATCCATCGGTGTCATATTCGAGATATCAAGCTCCGAGAGCTCTTTGATGATATCATCGTCCTGCACCGTATCGAACAGCGACATCTGTGCCATATCGACCTCGTCGTAGTGAACCGGCTTTGCCTTCGGTTTTTTCTGCATGGTCAGATCCTTGACCGCAGCAGTGATATCGCATCGCTCAGCTGCTCCACCAGCTCCTGCGCCCGGGAGAGCACTGACTCCGGCACTCCCGCAAGACGCGCTACCTGGATACCGTAGCTCTTATCTGCGCCGCCCTGTACAATTTTACGCAGGAATACGATATCGTCGCCCTTTTCCTTAACGGCAATACAGTAGTTGTGCACGCCCGGAAGCTTTCCTTCAAGCTCAGTCAGCTCATGGTAATGCGTAGCGAACAGTGTCTTTGCGCCGAGCAGCTTCGGATTCGCCACATGCTCAATCACCGCCCAGGCGATCGAAAGACCGTCGAACGTACTCGTTCCTCTTCCGATCTCATCGAGAATCAGCAGACTGTTCGAGGTTGCATTCCGAAGAATATTCGCCACCTCCGTCATCTCAACCATAAACGTACTCTGGCCGCTTGCCAGGTCATCGGATGCGCCGACACGGGTAAAGATCCGGTCCACAATACCGATGTTTGCCTTCGAAGCCGGAACAAACGAACCGATCTGTGCCATCAGCACAATGAGGGCCGTCTGGCGCATATACGTCGATTTACCGGCCATGTTCGGTCCGGTGATGACGGAAACGCGGTGGTCACCGTTGTCAAGCAGGGTATCGTTTGCGATAAACATATCGTTTGGAATCATCTTCTCGACCACTGGGTGACGGCCATCCTTGATATCAATCTTTCCTCGGCTGTTCAGCTTCGGACGCACATAGTGGTTGTGCTCGGCAACGTAGGAAAGTGATGCATACACATCGAGCCGTGCCAGAGCCTGCGCCGTGCGCTGAATCCGCTCCGCCTCACCGGCAACCGTATCGCGCACCGTACAGAAAAGATCGTATTCCAGCGCATACAGTTTATCCTCCGCACCGAGAATCGTATCCTCGAGTTCCTTCAGACGCGGGGTAATGTAGCGCTCCGCATTCGTCAATGTCTGTTTTCTCGTATAGTAATCCGGGACAAGATCTTTAAACGAGTTCGTGACCTCCAGATAATAGCCGAATACCTTGTTGTATTTGACCTTCATATTTTTGATGCCGGTTTTCTCGCGCTCACTTGCCTCAAGCTCACTCAGCCACTGTTTGCCCTCGGTCTTGGCGTGACGGTAATTATCGACCATCTCGTTGTAGCCGTCCTTGATCATACCGCCGTCGCGCATCAGATACGGTGGATCATCCACGATTGCCGCATCGACAAGCTGATAGAGGTCTTCCAGCGGGTCGAGATCCTCCTGAATCTGCGCCAAAGCGCCGCCGTCAAACGAGTTTAAGAGCTGCTTGATGTAAGGCAGCATCTGCAGCGACGATTTAAAGGCGATCAGTCACGCGGATTCGCGGACTGGTAGCTGATTCTTCCGACGAGACGCTCAAGGTCATAAACCGGACGGAGGTATTCACGGATTTCCTCGCGTAGCATCGCCTGCCCCGTTAGAGCCTCTACAGCATCGAGTCTTGCATTGATTTCATCCTCGTCGATCAATGGCTGCTCCACGTAGCTTCGCAGAGACGCGCGCCCATCGCCGTGCGGGTTTTGTCGAGAACCCAGAGCAGGGAGCCGCGTTTCTGCTTCTCACGCAGCGTTTCCACCAGTTCCAGATTCCGGCGGCTGGAGCTGTCGATCAGCATATATTTGTCTGTCACATACGGTGTAATCGAATTCATGTGAGACAGATCCGATTTCTGTGTCTCATGCAGATATTGGAACAGCGCACCGGCTGCAATTGTTCCGCAGTTGTAATCGGCGATGCCAAGGCCTTCCATCGTAGCAGCATGGAACTGTTCCTGCAGTGTACGGCGCAGATGTCATCGTCGAAATACCAGTCTTCCAATGCATTCACGCAGATATGAAGGCGGGTCCGGAGATCCTCCACATCAATCCCGCAGAGCAGGAACGACTGATTGCAGATGATTTCCGCCGGCATAAACTTCGTGATCTCATCCACAAGGCGGCGCGGCTTGTCCATTTCCGTGACGAAGCACTGGCCGGTCGAGATATCTGCTGTAGAGATACCGAAGCATCCCTCCATGCAGACGATCGACATGATGTAGTTGTTCTTCGTCTCATCAAGTCCCTGCGGGATCAGCGTCGTACCCGGTGTGACAACGCGGATGACTTCGCGCTTTACCATGCCCTTTGCCTGTTTCGGGTCCTCCATCTGCTCGCAGATCGCAACCTTATGGCCGTTCTCTACAAGACGGTTGATATACCCTTCTGCAGCGTGATACGGGATACCGCACATCGGAGCGCGCTCTCCATGCCGCAGTCCTTTCCGGTCAGCGTAAGCTCAAGTTCTTTGGATACCAGGGTGGCATCCTCGAAGAACATTTCGTAGAAATCACCTAAGCGGTAAAACAAAATGGTATTAGCCGGGTCAGTCAAGCCCGTCTTCGTCTGGCAATAATGTACCATCATAGGCGAAAGCTTCTCACACTGATCCAGCGCATCCTGTGCTGTCACAGGCCGCGTGGACATCAGTGCCGGCGCTTTTACCGCTGTGTTTTTTGTTTCTGTATCGTTCATTTGTATTTCATACCTTTTCTCAAAAATAAATATAAGAAGTATAACAAACGTTATACCTGCACAATTTTAGCATGAAACCAGAAATTGTGCAAGATTCACAAGCGTATAAAATGCCCCCTTCCTGCCAGTGGTTTTTTCTCAAAACCAGCCGTCCAGGAAGCGAGCATTCCCTTTAATTTTTCTTTTTTTGTCTCCATTTTGAGAAAGACGAACCAATCAACAGGATCAGCACAAAAACAACGGCAACCGTTTCATAAATCTGCACGCCGGTGTTGACAGGATTGTCGTCAATTGAGCGGTAATCGCGCTCCAGACGCCACAGCATCGCCATCCGGTCCATGAAATCAATCTGCCGCGCGCCGTCCGTCTCGGTCTTAAAGACGGCACAGTAAAGATTCGTGTACCACTGGTCAAGAAGACTGACCCCGGATCGCCCGATCTTTCCGCTGCCGATCTCCTCGTCATTTTCATCATACAGAATCCTGCCGCTTCTCGAACTCTGGTAATCGAGCGGCGTTTCATCTACATCAAGGAAAATCAGTCTTGTATCTTTTCCATAGGAGGTATCCACATACTGCTCCTGCGCATAGCCAAGACACGTACCGGATGCGTCGTAATAGCCGTACGTCGTGCCGGAGCCTTCTCTGTCATTGATGGGCTCATCCTCCACATAGTCAATCGAAAACCACTCCTCCTCGTTGATATAGACCGTATTCTTCTGAAGATAGCCCGCCACTTTTCCGTCTGCCACAATCTTCGTCTTTCGTTTACTTCCATACAGGTCAAAGTAGATTTCTATGGTTTCTGCCGATGTAAGCGCCTCTTTTGCCTCATCCGCAGTTGCAAACTCAGATTCCGGCACTTTTTCTTTTCCGCAGCCGCCAAGCACCAGAGCGGCGGCAAGAAAAAGACCAGCGGCTGTATATATTCTCTTTTTCAACTGCCTTTTTCCTCCGCCTTACTTGTTATCTTTGTAATACTCATTTGCCTCATCGTACATCATATCGAGCAAGGCGTATTTATCCTGGAAATCCATCACCTGCGTACCGTTATCCTCAGGTTCACATAGAGATTGCACTGTGAACCGGACCAGTCCATCTCTTTTTTCGCAGAACCGATCACCGTTCCGCCTCTGTATAAATGGTATGTCCATCCTCTGATGCGTAATATGGTTTTTCGTTCAGATCTGCATCGAGAAAAATAATGTAATACGCTTCCGGCATCTGATCCGGTGTCGTCACGCGCTCCTGTGCATAGCCAAGCAGGTTGTTGTCCGGATCATAGAATGCATAGGTAGTAGCGGATTTTGTCATCTTATTGATTTCTTCGTCCGTCACAATTTTCATATGGAACCATTCTTCGCCGGAAATAGAGATCGTCCAGGTCTGATCAAAGAGACCGCTGTTTTTCATATACGCGGCAGCCTTTTCATCCGCATAAATGTTTCCCGAAGCGTCAACGTTATCCAGATCACAGCGCATGCGGACGGACGAAGCCGATGCAAGGGCTTCTTTTGCCACATCCGCGTTTTCATACCCTAACTTTTCTTCTGCCGCCGAGCAGCCGCACAGAAGCAGAAGTCCTGCTGTAAAACCCAAAAACAATTTTGTCGTTTTTCTCATAGATTCCCCTCTCTTTCTTTTGTCAGGACCGATTGGAAAGACCGCCGTCCTTGTCGCGTGCCAGTTCTCTTGCCGCCATCACAGCGAGTGCGGTCAGCTGCGGCAGATATTTTGCATCGTAGACAATCAGAAACGCATTGTCGAACATGATGTTTCCGACGGTAAGATCCATATTGTCGACGATGGCGCCGATCATAGTTCCGTTCAGTTTTACCGAGTAATTGTGGCCGATGGAGCCAGCGTATTCCCGGAGTTCCAGTTTTCCCTCCGGCAGTTCCATCGAGAACTGATCCCGTACGAGTGCAAACTGCTTTTTCAACACACCATACGGCTCGCCGTACAGATAAAAACGGTACGTCGGCAGCGCGTGGAGCAGTTCCTTCGTCATACGGAAGATTTCGGTGTGCATCGCATCGTAGATATAAAATGTTTTCAGCGGCACGGTGCTGTCGATCTCGTAAACCAGGTTTCCGTCTGTATCCTCCAGATCGAAATGCTGGCCCGTCAGGCGGTAATCCTCCGTGAAAGTGTAAATCTGGGACGCCGAAATCTTCTGAAACGGCTGTACCGTTCCGGTTTTGACGAAATGCTCCAGATTCGCTTTTAATTCGCTCTGGAACATCATCAGATCGGAATGGTAGCTTAGATGGTCTGCGAGGTTCTCTGCAACATCTTCATGAATCGGATACACGGGTGTGGTGAGTTTCTTTTTGATAAAGCCTTCGATGAAGGAATATCCCAAATAACCGACATGACCGTCTTTAGTCAGCCAGAAGTAGAGATATTCTCCCTTGGCGTCCGGTCCGAAAACGAGTGCTTTCTGCCGCATCGTGTAGAATTTTGCAAGCCATGCAGAACCGAACGGTGTATCGACGTTCTTGTAAGCCTCATAAAATTCTTCGATTTTCCGCGGCTTCTCCATGGAGATCATGGCAATCATATCCGTCATGGAATTGTAGTTCTCCGGGGTTGCCATGGACCAGATGGCAATGCCGAAAATCAGGACAACCGTGGCGATGGTGAGTGTGATCGTCTCTCCGTAGCCGACCGCCATCAGATAGATGCCAAGCAGCGTGACAGCGCCGCCTGCGATGCGGAATTTCCATTTTCTCTTTTTCAACTGAATACCGCCTCCTCTCTTTTCGTTACTTTTATTGTACTTGCTCCCCTTTTTTGTGTCAATTGAAACTCGCTCCTCCGCTCTATTTTGTTCTGCCTGGCGGGACAAAGAAAGCGTGTCGGCGCATCTTTTTTTGTCAGAATGCATCCGGCACGCTTTGTTTCAAAAATTTAATGAACGAAAAGAAATTATGAAATTGGAATCACGCGTCCCGTTTCTGCCATAGTTCGGTGGGAAATGGAAATTACGGTACGGTTTTTGGAAACCCTTTGCAATGCATTTAATACCATTTTTTCCGTCTCTGCATCAAGGTTTGCGGTAATCTCATCGAGGAGCAGAATTTCAGGCTCCGCTGCGGCTGCACGGGCAATCGAGAGGAGCTGCCACTGACCCTGTGAGAAGAGATCCTGTGTACAGATCGTATCATATTGGTCCGGAAGCGCCTCGATGGTCTTTGCAAGTCCGGTCAGCTCTGCTGCTTTTTTTACATCTGTATCCGAAATCTTTGCATCATACAAAGTAATCTGGTCTTTTACCGATCCCGCACCATGTGGAACGATTGCTCCACATAGCCGAAAACCTTTCGTTTCTTCGCATCCGGCAGATCGACAGATGGAACGCCCCAAATCAGAACCATTCCTTTCTGTGGCTCATATAAACCGAGCAGCAGTTTGAAAATAGTACTCTTTCCGGCACCCGTTCGTCCCAAAAGTGTTACCTGCTCGCCTTTTTTGATCTGCAGACTTACATCGTTTAAGATGACCTGGCTTTCGTCATATCCAAACGTCACATTTTTTAGCTCAGCCGCTATGCCGTAATCTGTATTTGCAGTCAGCGCAGCCGGCTCTTTCTTCTCTTCCAGGCTGTAAAATTCATTGATTCTTTCCATACCGGCAAACGCAGACTGAATTGTCTGGATTTCCATACCAAGACTTTCGACCGGAGCAAAGATCTGGGAAATATAGTTTATAACAGCAACGGCGGTTCCGGCGGACATGCAGAACAGCTTTAAAACGGTCGGATTGCCGGAGGCCGAAAGCAGCATGACAACAGCAACAACAATGGCATTTAAAATCAGGATGACCGGAGAATAGACGGCATCGTAAAAATTGGTCTTCTCCATTGCGCTGTAGCTGTCATCAATATAGTGCGCATACTGCTGCTCCATATACGTCTCTTTCTGCAGACAGTGAATGGTACGGATGTTGTGCAGCGTCTCTGGAACGTGACCCGAAGCACGGCTGACTGCACGGCGGTTGGCAATCTGGGAGGCCAGCATGTTTTTCTGAACATAACGGGTAAAGAGGAACAGAACAGGGAGTAAAATAATCAGAACAATCGTAAGTCCACGATTAGTCACCCAGATGACGGCAAGAATGCTTAAGATTTTGCACGCATCGGCAAACATACTGATGATCCCGGAGGTAAACAGGTTTTCCACTGTGTCGACGTCACCGACAAATCTTGATACGAGAGCGCCCGGCTCCTGGCGGTTCAGCTCGTTGGCGGAAAGGCGTCCGAACTTTTCCATCAGACTGCTTCGGAGTGCATGTGTAATTTTCTGGCCGAATACCGTCAGAAGACTCTCTCGTGCCGACTCCAGAAGACCCGTCAGGGCAAGAAGTCCGAAATACAGCAGAATTCCTTCCATCCAGAGGGTATGCTTCTTTGTCAAAAGGTCAATCAGCTGTGCCAGCACAAGAGGCGGGAGCAGTGCGAAAATAACCGCACCGCAGACGACTCCCAAAAGTGCGGCTGATAAAACGCCGTGTTTTCGAACGGTTTCTTTGATTACCCGCAATACAGATTCTTTCTTTTGCATCAAAAGCTGCCTCCCTTCGTCTGATTGCTGCAGAGCTCTGCGTAGGACGGAACCGTTGCAAGGAGTTCCTCATGTGTGCCGACCTTCGTATGGCACTCATCCATCCAGATGACCTGATCCATCTGGTCGAACAGATAGAGGCGAGTGGGAAATGAGGATTATAATAGAGTCTTTTGCCAGCTCCTTTAAATTTAAAAAAATTTGTACTTCCGTCTCTTTGTCGAGTGCCGAAAACGGATCGTCGAGAACCAGAACCGGCCGTTTGTGGTACAGGGTTCGCGCAAGGGCAAGGCGCTGCGCCTGACCACCAGAGAGGCGGACACCGCCCGTTCCGACCAGGGTATGGATTCCGTTTTCCATTGCTTTCACTTCATCTTCCAGGCAGACGACTCGGATCATCTCCTCTGCGCCCTCTTTTCCCCCGAGACGGATATTCTCTTCCACGCTTCCATGGAACAGCTCCGGGTCATGGCCAAGATAACCGACCATGCGGTTCCGGTCTGCTTTTTCCATTTTTCCAAGTTCTTTTCCGCCGAAGGTGATGCTTCCCTCATACGGCGACTCGCAGAGAAAAGTCTTTCCAAGCGTTGACTTTCCGCATGCGACAGGTCCCGTCACACCGATGATCTGGCCAGGAGACGCTTGAAACGACAGGTCATGGATGATCTCTTTTCCGTTTGGATAGGCAAAATGCAGGTGATCGACGTTAAGCTCTGCAGGCGCTGCGGCTGGAAGCTCCGGTTCTGTTTTGGAATTCTGCAGCAAAGGTTTGATTCGTTTCCAGGAAACCTGCGCTTTATGTACCGCATTAAAAAGCTTCGCAGCGCTCGATGATTTGGTGGCAAGCTTTGTGTAGCAGGACAAAAACGTGGTAAATACGGCGATGTTCCACGGTGTCCATCCCTCCTGCAGGACGTTTCTGCCTCCAAAATACAGGATAAACAGAATGCTCGTCATCGAGATCATACGGTAAATCGGCGGCATAGCTGTGTTCCAGATATTGGCGCGCACAGCGGCAGATTCGTAAGCCGAAAGATTCTCCTCATAAGCGGCCTTTCTGTCCTCCTCACAGCCAAAGACACGATACGTGATGGCATTTGTCGCACGGTCCAGGGTTGCAGCACTTAATGCACCCGACTGTACCTTATAGGCAGCGCCCGTTTTCTGTACCATGACCTTCATCTTTTCGGCAATCACGTAGGAAATGGGTGGGAAAATCATGCAGAGAAGAGCCAGGCGCCAGTCGTACCAGAGCAGCATACACGCATAGGCGAGAAGAGCAACACCGGTATCAAAGATTTCCGTTGTAAATTTCCGCATTCCTTCTACGCAATCGTCTACATCGAGAATGGCCTTCGTCAGTATATTTCCGGTACCTTCCGCTTCCAGCTCCAAACGGCTTTTGCGAACCAGCGTTCCGTAAAGAATCTGCTTCATATGCCGGTTGACGTTGTTGGCAAATCTTCTGACATAGAACCGTTTGAAATAGCGGGAAACCTGCACAATGCCAATACTCACGACATAGGCCGTGACCAGCATCAGCATCTGGTGGAAGGTTCCTGTGCCGCCGAGGAGATCAACCAGCTTTCCTGTCATTTTCCCTCAAACCAGGGCCTGCAAGAAGTCCCAGATTATAGATGAGACCGGAAACCGTAACAAAAAAGAGAATTTCCATTCTTCCTGAAAGTAAGAGAGCATCCGGTTCGGGCGAAAGGATTCATCCTTCATCGCCGCTGCCTCCTTCTGCTGTTGCTTTTATTGTTTTATCTGCTTTTTCCCTTAAAATTTTTGAAAGTTCCGCAAAATGATTCTGCCGTTCTCTCTTCGATTTCCAGTACAGCTTGTCCAGTGTTTCGCAGAAGCTCTCTGCCTCTTTTTCCGGAAGCTCTGCAAGCAGCCATTCGTAAAAGAATGTTTCAATTTCCGCTTTGGAATTTTTCAAGGATTCTGCTTTTTCCGTAGCATACAGAAGCTGGCTTCTGCCGTCCCACGGATTCGGTTTCCGGATCAGATATCCCTTTGTCTCAAGGCTTGCAGCGCGCCTTGCAGCGGCTCCTTTATCAATCTTTAACTGTTCGCGCACTTCCGTCTGGGTGATGCCCGGATGATGGCGCACCAGATGGATAAAGTCAAATTCTGCCGTACCGATGCCTTCTTCTTTCATTGCCTGCACCGTAAATTTCCCGGCTTCCCGCGCTATTTTTGTTATTTTCCGTTCTGTTGGATCCATTTTTCTGTTCCTCCTGTCCATTCTCGATCTGTTTCAAATAGATGCATATACAACTAATTAGATGATAGTACAACTAATCGAATTTGTCAATCTATAGATCTTCTGGTTGACGAAGTATCGTCCGAACTTTATAATAGAAGTATTCGGCTGTTAAAAACAGTCAGTCTATCAATAAGGAGATGTATCTTATATGGAAAAGAAACATACGCGCGGCAGCTTTACCGGATCGATCGGCTTCGTGCTTGCTGCTGCAGGAAGCGCGGTTGGACTGGGAAATATCTGGCGTTTCCCTTATCTTGCCGCAAAAGACGGAGGCGGAACCTTTATTTTAGTTTATATCGTACTGGCTCTGACCTTTGGATTTACCCTGCTGACAACTGATATTGCCATCGGAAGAAAAACCGGACAAAGTCCGCTTGTCGCTTACGGTAAGATTCACCCGGGCTGGAACGGTCTTGGCCTTCTCGCCAGTATCGTGCCGGTTGTCATCCTGCCTTACTACTGCTCCATTGGCGGCTGGGTATTAAAATATCTGTCTGTGTTTCTCACCGGACATGGCACTGCTGCTGCCGAGGATGGTTACTTTACCGGCTATATTACCGGTACATGGCAGCCGATTGTGTGGTTGGGAATCTATCTTTTTCTTACCGCATTCGTTGTATATCGTGGTGTCAATAAGGGAATTGAAAACTACAGCAAAATTCTGATGCCGATCCTTCTGATTTTAATCATCGGAATTTCTGTTTTTCTCTGACCCTGACCCATACCGACGCAGACGGTGTCGTCCGTACGGGACTGCAGGGTATGAAAATTTATCTTGTTCCAAATTTTAAAGGAATGACGCCGCAGAAATTTTTCACCGTCTTTGTCGATGCACTCGGACAGCTTTTCTTTTCGATCAGCGTTGCGATGGGTATCATGGTTGCCTACGGTTCCTACGTAAAAAAAGAAACAAACCTGATGAAATCGATCAATCAGATTGAGATTTTTGACACCATCGTTGCGCTGCTTGCCGGTTTGATGATCGTTCCTGCTGTATTTACCTTTATGGGAGCAGAGGGTATGTCCGCCGGCCCTGGTCTGATGTTTGTCTCCCTGCCGAAGGTCTTTCAGTCCATGGGAGCAGCAGGCGGCGTAATCGGAACCATTTTCTTTCTTATGGTCTCCTTTGCAGCCATTACATCTTCCGTATCGGTCATGGAGTCCATTGTTTCCTGTATGATCGACAAATTTCACATCAGCAGAAAGAAAAGCACGGTTATTGTAACCGTTTATGCATGTCTCGTCGGTATCATCGTATGCCTCGGCTACAATGCGCTTTATTTTGAACTGAAGCTTCCAAATGGCGCAACGGCTCAGATCCTGGATGTCATGGATTTTATCAGCAATAACCTTCTGATGCCGCTTGTTGCACTTCTCTCCTGTATTCTGATCGGATGGGTTGTAAAGCCGCAGGTCATCATCGATGAGGTGACGCTGGGAGGATATAAGTTCGGTCGAAAGAGGCTGTATATCGTCATGGTGAAGTTTATTGCACCCGTGCTCCTTGCCGCACTGCTGCTGCAGTCGTTCGGTATTTTAAACGTCTGATCACTGCGATACCAGATTGCTATGTGCTTTGCACTCACGCAATCTTCAAAAACATTCGTAATCCGCTCATTTTCCTTCGAAAAATGGCTCCTTACTTATGTTTTTGGCGAGTCAAGAGATCAAAAAAGCATGTTTTCCGGTGGCTTTTCCAGAAAACATGCTTTTTTTGTGCCTGTCTGCACATATTTCTAACAGGTGAAACCCTTACATCCTGCGAATTAACGTTCCATTTACACCAAGTATCTCTCCATCAAATTCCCGGGCAAAAAGTACTTCCCCGTCTCCTTTTACTTTTATCTCCTCATCCGATGCGTTGAGCAGAACTTCGATTTTATTTCCCTCTTCGTCTAGTTTAATATACTCTACACACCGATCATTTTCATAACCATTCGGAAAATGGAAATGCAGGCTTCTGCACACTTTTTCATTTCTTCGAAGCATGATCAGTTTCCGCATCGTTGCAATTTTTTTCTGATTCTCTTCGCTTTCAATTTCACTCCAAGGCATACATCTTCTGCAGTCCGGATCATGAGCGCCTTCCATTGCGATCTCCGTTCCATAATAAATACAGGGGCTTCCCGGAAGCGTAAAAAGGATTGCAAGCTGCTGGTAGAACTTGTCCAGATCGTGAAAACGGTTCATCAGCCTCTCGGTATCGTGGGAATCCAGGAGATTAAAAAGTACATCGTTATTCTGCTGCATATACATGGTATAGCAACGGTTTACCATATATTCAAATTCTTCTTTTTTCATTGTTTTATCAAGAAAGAAATCATGGATTCCACTCAGCAGCGGGTAGTTCATGACAGAATCATATTCATCTCCCTGCAGCCACTGGCTTGCATCATGCCAGATTTCCCCCAGAAGATAAATATCCGGCTTTATCGTTTTTAAATGCTCTCTTATCCGCTTTAAGAACCTGTGCGCCACTTCGTTTCCTACATCGAAACGAATTCCGTCGATATCAAACTCCCGTACCCAGTCCTCACAGATTTTACAGAAATACTGTATCACCTCTTCATTGTTTGTATTCAGCTTTGGCATCCCGTCTGTAAATGCAAAGGAATAGAACCGTCGGTCTCTGGTGTCTCCCCTTTTTTGAACCTGTTCCCAGTCCTCTACCATAAACCAGTCCGCATAACGAGACTCTTTTCCATGCTCCAGGATATCTATCCACGGCTCAAATTTTCTTCCACTATGATTAAACACTGCATCTACCATAATGCGGATTCCTTTTTCATGTGCTTCTTTGCAAAGCGCTTTCATTGTATCCGCATCGCCAAAAAACGGATCTATTTTTGTATAATCGGTCGTGTCATATTTGTGGTTGGACTCTGCTTTCATGATCGGATTCAGATAAATACCGGTAATCCCAAGTTCCTGCAGATACGATAATCTCTGACGGATCCCTTCCAGATTTCCTCCGAATTTTTCTTCGTTTGTTACGGTTCCGTGATTTCTCCAGGGTGTGATATCATCTCCGTTTTTTCCGGTGTCCCGTTGCAGAACCGATCCGGGAAATCTGATACCAGATCGTTTCGTTTACCCATGCCGGTGTGCGATTGATATCTGCCGGGTTCATCCAGGGCACAATAAAGCACTGCTGCATACGGCCATCCATCCGGAGCTGTTCTTCTGTCAGGAAACCATCCTCAAAATAATACCAGACTTCCTTTTCCGTCCGCAGTTCAAAGTAATATTTGCATCTTTTGTATTCCGGAAGAAGCGTTGTTGTCCACCAGATCTGATAAGGCAGACGTTTTTTATATATCATTTCCTCTCTTTTCCGATCCACTTTTCTTTTCCGCCCAAAATTCCGGCTTCATAAGGATCTCCGTAATGGATAAAAACCTGTTTTACATCATATCCTGTCTTGATATTGACAATCAGTCTGTCCTCATCCAGGGCATAACTCATCTGTTCTGAAGTTTTATGGTATACACCACTAAATTCCATCTCATTTTCCTCCCGCATAGCTCTAAAGCTGTTTTTTGCATCCTTGTAAGAAACACGATCACTTTTTTGTTTCGTATTGTTTCGTAGCTTTACTATAAGCCTTTTTTATTTCTTCGTCAATCAATTTCCATTTTTCCCTGCGCTTTCGTAAAATTCAGATAATTTTCAGGATGATTTTTGTGCAGGATGCTTTCTTCGAAACTTAACGAAACATTTCTTTTTCAAGGTATTGATTGCTTTTTATCTTATGATTTTATATAATGATACCGGGATCAAAAGGTCTTTTAACACCTATGATAGCTGGGAGTTTACATTTTTTGTTTTGTGAAAGGATTGCCGATTATGACTACCATTCAGGATATTGCTGATAAAATGGGAGTTTCCAAGAGCACGGTATCCAAAGCGCTCAATGACGCGCCTGATATCAGCGAAGCTTTACGGAAACAGGTTTTGGAACTGCCGTAGCTCTGGGTTATACGAAGCTGCGGCGTTATAAGAAACCGACAAAAAAAGTCTGTATTATAATAGAAAAAGAGAATATGCGGTATCAGGAACCGCATCATTTTGCCTATGATATCCTGGTGGGTTTTCGTCAGATGGCAGAACCGGCCGGATTTGATGTTGAAATTGTGCCTGTTGATATTAAGACCCAAAGAAGCCAGCATTATGATGTTTTCATGCTGAAGCATGATTATATAGGAGCTTTTGTGGTCGGCTTTTCCCTGAGCGATCCCTGGATTCAGGACTTTAAAATCAGCCGCACACCGGCTGTTCTTTTCGACAACTATATAGTAGGGAATCCTTCCACCGCTTATGTAGGTATTGATAATGAGGAGGGAATGGAGCTTGCCGTCTCTTATCTTGCCGGACTTGGACACCGGAAGATCGCTTATCTGAGCAGCTCCCTCGGTGCCCGGGTTCTCCAGGCACGCCATGCTGCCTTTCTCCGTTCCATGCACCAGCATGGACTGAAGACTTCTCCTGCTGCGATCGGCTGTTCTTATTATCTGTCAGAATGTATGGAAAAGCATCTTCCCCGTTTCCTGGAAAACGGAATTACTGCTATTATTTGCAACCAGGATACCCTTGCAAGTGCAACGCTCACGCAATGTCAGCAGCTGGGATTCCAGGTTCCTGATGATATCAGCATTATCGGATTTGATGACCTGCCGATTGCCGCTTGTACGTCACCGCCCCTTACAACCATCAGACAAGATCGGCTGGAGCTCGGAAAAAGTGGATTTTTTGCATTGTCAAGTCTTCTCAATCACATCCCAATCAGTACGTATTTGTTGCATGCACAGCTGATTCAGCGGGAATCGACAAGGAAGCTCCCTCTATAAGTTCATCTCATCAACAATATTTGCCGGTTTTGCAGTCATTTCTACCCATGCCGGTATAAAACCGCTTTTGACAGCGTTTCTTACAGATCTGACATTAGACCAGGCGGTACAGTAAAAAGGTACTTTTCCCCTGTTTATGATCTCTTTTGTAAGTCTGCTTGTCAGTGCAGAGGCAATCCCCTGTCGTCTGTATTCCGGCAAGACATCCACACCAATCTGCCACATATCGTCGCAATCGGCAGAACAGGCGGCAAGTCCCACCAGCGTGCTTCCGTCATATGCGCCGACGCCAAGTACATCCAGATTCTTCCGATCTTCGCAAAGCGCATTGCCCCATTCCGGTCGATACAAATCCGCAAAATCTTCCTGTGTCAATACTCGTGTCACATAGGCGCAGGAAAGAGTCGGTATCCGGCTGATGTCCGGCAGATAGTATTCTGCCATGAAACATATTTTGTGCCCTTTTTCAACTAAACGTTCATTCAGCCAATGCATGTTTGGTGTCTCAAAACAGTGGTAAAATTCGAATTTGTCTACATACGCAGATACCAGATCCATCGTCTCCGGTATGGAAGCCGCCATGATATTATTTCCATAGGAAACCAGATTGCAGGTAATAGGCTCTTTCAAATATTTGCGGGCCTTCTTTCCTAAATTTATGGGAACAACAACATTTTTGTCCGCCTTGAGATCTTCCACACGGCACCCCATATCTTCCGCAGACTGCCTCATGGCAATCTCCATCATTTCACGATTCGTCATATGCTTTTCTCCATTCTATCAGTTCAGTAACTTGGGGATGCGCAGACATGTCCATTTTGGAAACAGTGTCTATCATTCTCTGCATCCAGCCACTCAATCCTTCCGATTCTTTTCGCTTCGCAGATCATCTGCCAGGTATCTGCAGAATATGAAGCAGCACTCCCGCTGCCCGCTCCATTGCTGCCGGATCAATGGAGGAATAATTCATGACATACGTATTTTCCTGCTTTGCCGCCTCCGCTGTGTCTGCGTAATAGCCGGAGAGCGGCTTTAATTTCACACCACGGGATTTCGCCTGCGTGACAATCGACTCTTCTTTCAAATCCGTGCGAAGATGCATCAGAAAATGAACGCCGGCTTCTTCCTCCTCGATGGTCACGTAATCACCGAGCGGCTTCTTTTCGAGTGCCTGTAAAATCAGATCTCGTTTGTTCTGATAATAGTTTCGCAGCCGGTTGATATGTTTTTCGAAACTGCCATTCTCAATAAACTCTGCCAGTGTGTACTGCTCAAAGTTGGAGACGGTGCAGGAATAAAACGACAGCTCGCGGTAAAATTTCTCTGCCAGTGTCTGCGGAAGCACCATGTAGCTGATCCGTACCGTGGAGGCAAGTGTTTTCGTAAAGGTATTCATATAGATAACTTTGTCCGAAACGTCGATACTCTGCAGTGTCGGAAACGGCTTTCCGCCGAGACGCAGCTCACTGTCATAATCGTCCTCAATGATATAGTGATGATCTGATTTTGCCGCCCAGCCGAGCAGTTCATAACGGCGGCTGACCGGCATGACTGTCCCGGTTGGAAAGTGATGGGACGGGGATGTATGAATAATATCAACCGATCTTTTTTCCAGCTCCTGCACCGAAACACCGTCCTGATCGAGCGGCACTGGCTCGTACCGTACCTTCATACTCTCATAAATCCGCGCAATTTTGTGATATCCGGGATCCTCTACTCCATAAACAAGATCGTTTCCGAGAAGCTGAATCAGAAGGTTATGCAGATACTCCGTTCCTGCGCCGACAATAATCTGCTCCGGCAGCACCTGCATTCCACGAAACTCGCGCAGATATTTTACAATCGCACTGCGCAGCTTTAAAATCCCGGCGCACGGAGAATTGATCATGAGCTGGATCCGGTTGTCATTCAGGACAGCACGCACCGTCCGCGTCCAGATTGTAAACGGAAAAATCTCGCTGTCCGTCTGGTTACTGGAAAAATCCGCAAAATAGGAAGTCTCCCCGTTTGCCACCTGCAGGATCTCTTTTGGCACCGCATCCCGCATGGAATCCTCAATTTCCAGATCAGCTGCATAAAATCCGCGCTTTGGCATGGAATACAGATAGCCTTCCGCAACAAGCTGCGCATAGGCATTCTCGACGGTAATGACGCTGATACCCAGATTTTTCGCGAACGTCCGTTTCGACGGCAGCTTCTCTCCCGGACGGATGTTTCCCAGTAATATGTCGTTTTTGATACATTTATATAAATATTCATACAGGGAATCTGACCCTATATTGGAAAAATTATACGTCAGCATTCGACCATTCTCCTCTTATCTGACCTTACTGAATATATTTGTTTTGGCGATTTTTTTATAGTCACTTTACCAGTATACTGTGAGGCATAACAAAAGTAAAGCCAAAACAGAAACAAAATTTATCACCTGATATTTATCAGGCAGGGAGGAGATTATTATGACAGCAACAAATGAGAGATACAAACTGAACAAAGAACTGGCACAGATGTTAAAAGGTGGTGTGATCATGGATGTTACCACACCGGAACAGGCCCACATCGCAGAGGAAGCTGGTGCCTGTGCCGTTATGGCACTGGAGCGGATTCCTGCAGACATCCGTGCAGCCGGCGGCGTTTCCCGTATGAGTGATCCGAAAATGATCCGCGGCATCCAGGAGGCCGTTTCCATCCCGGTTATGGCAAAATGCCGCATTGGCCACTTTGTAGAGGCGCAGGTGCTCGAAGCCATCGAAATCGACTACATCGACGAGAGTGAGGTTCTCTCCCCCGCGGATGATGTCTACCATATCAATAAACGCAATTTTAAAGTACCCTTTGTCTGCGGTGCAAAAGATCTCGGTGAGGCACTCCGCCGGATCAATGAGGGCGCATCCATGATCCGTACCAAAGGTGAACCGGGAACCGGCGATATCGTACAGGCTGTCCGCCATATGCGGAAAATGAACAGTGAAATCCAGAAACTGACCTCAATGCGTGAGGATGAGCTGTTTGAGGCAGCCAAGGTCCTGCAGGTTCCGTACGATCTTGTTCAGTATATTCATGACAACGGCCGTCTCCCGGTTGTTAACTTTGCAGCCGGCGGTGTGGCAACTCCAGCCGATGCAGCGCTGATGATGCAGCTTGGAGCAGAAGGTGTCTTTGTTGGTTCTGGTATCTTCAAATCCGGCAACCCGGCAAAACGTGCCGCTTCTATCGTAAAAGCTGTTACCAACTACACCGATGCCAGACTGATCGCAGAACTCTCCGCGGATCTCGGTGAGGCTATGGTCGGCATCAATGAGCAGGAAATCGCCTTACTGATGGCAGAAAGAGGAAAATAATGAAAATTGGAGTGCTTGCACTGCAGGGTGCGTTTGCAGAACATGAAAAAGTATTAGAGCAGCTTGGCGCGAAATGCATCGAACTGCGGCAGGCCCGCGATCTTGGCGAATCTTACGATGCACTTGTACTGCCGGGAGGCGAAAGTACCGTTCAGGGAAAGCTTTTAAAAGAGCTTGGCATGTTCGATATCATGAAAAGCCAGATTGAAAACGGCATGCCGGTTCTCGCGACCTGTGCCGGTGCGATTCTTCTGGCCGAAAAGATCGACGGACAGATCAAGGGACAGCCGGAACAGTATTTCGGCACGATTCCGATGTGCATCAGGCGGAATGCTACGGCCGCCAGTTAGGCAGCTTCCACACAGAAACACCGGTTGCGGGCATTGGAACAGTGCCGATGACGTTTATCCGTGCGCCGTATATCGCATCTGTGGGGGACGGCGTGGAAGTGCTCGCGGTTGTGGAAGAGCGGATCGTCGGTGTAAAATACAAAAACCAGATGGCCTTCTCCTTCCATCCGGAGCTCGACCCGGATGTGCGGATTCATAAGGCGTTTTTGGAGATGATATAAGACGGATAAAACAATAGCAGACTCAAAAAGCAATGCAAAAATCTGATCGTAAAAAGCTCCAGCTTCAAAGAGAAACTGGAGCTTTCTCATTGTGTTTCGCTGCTGTTTCGCCGCACAGGAGTGTGACGCAGCGCTTTTTCTGTTTGAGAAACTATTTGATTCGTTTCAGTTCATACTGTCTCGTACCAAGACCAATTTTCTCTGCCTGGTCGAGGGTTGCCTCCCATTCAATATTCGGGTTGGAATCCTTGAAATGGTCGTGGTGACAGTGCCATCCCGCTCTGCAAGGTGCTCGCCAAGCTGACTGTTTTCGATCGGCGTTGCCTTCAGGCAGGCATCGGCACACGCCTGGTCAAGGGCAACCGGGTCGAAGCTTGCAAACATTCCGATATCCGGCAGGATCGGAGCATCGTTCTCCCCATGCAGTCACAGTTCGGGCTGATATCCTGTACCAGCGAGATATGGAAGCACGGACGTCCATGGCAGACAGCCTGCGCATACTCCGCCATTTTCCGGTCAAGAAGCTCGTTTGCACTGCTGTTTGGATTATAAACCGCATCAAAACTGCAGGCACCGATGCATCGGCCACAACCTTTACATTTATCATAGTCAATGACCGCTTTTTTATCTACATAGGAAATCGCGTCACTTCCGCATTCTTTTGCACAGCGGTGGCAGCCACGACAGACATCCGTATTGATCGCCGGTTTTCCACTGGCATGCTGCTGCATCTTTCCGGCGCGGCTTCCGCATCCCATACCGATATTTTTCAGTGCACCGCCAAAGCCCGTTGCTTCATGGCCTTTGAAGTGGCTCAGACTGATAAAAATATCTGCGTCCATGATTGCATGGCCAATCAATGCTGTTTTGCAATATTCTCCGTTGACAACCGGAACTTCGATTTCATCGGTTCCTCGCACTCCATCTCCAATGATAATCTGGCATCCTGTGGTAATGGTATTGAATCCATTCAGATTCGCACAGTCAAGATGCTCCAGGGCATTTTTTCTGCTGCCCGGATATAACGTATTGCAGTCTGTCAGGAACGGAAGACCTCCCTGCTCTTTACAGAGATCGGCAACCACTTTCGCATAATTCGGACGAAGAAACGCCATGTTTCCCAGTTCGCCAAAATGCATTTTGATTGCGACGAATTTGCCTTCCATATCAATGTCTTTGACGCCAGCAGCAATACAGAGCTTTTTCAGCTTGTCAAGCTGACTCGTTCCAACCGGACATCGAAAGTCGGTAAAATAAACCGTTGACTTTTCCATTTTGTCATTCCTCCTGATTTGTCATTTTTTGACAGCATATCACTTCAAGCTAGGTTGAAGTCAAGTATAATTTGTGGTCTTCTGTTTGTCTCATGGGCTTGTCTTTTTTCTGGATTTTTCGTATACTGAACATAGTTTTTAAGCAACTGAAAATACAGAAGTGCTTTGGAGGTCATGTTTATGATAAAGGCAGTATTATTCGATATGGATGGTATCCTGTTTGACACCGAGATTGTAATGAAAGAGGGCTGGCAAAAAGCTGCCCGGGAGCTGAATTTTACGCTCACGGAGGAACATCTTTCGCAGATGCGCGGCAGTGCGCTTCCGCGGAGCAGAAAGCTGTTTGAGGAGTGGTTTCACGGACAGGTGACATACGATGAAGGACGCGCAATCCGCACGGCGTATCTAAACGATTATATTCGACGCAACGGTGTCCCGGAAAAGCCAGGGCTTCATGAGTTTCTTTCCTGGCTCAAAGAGCATTCGATCAAAGTTGCCGTTGCTACTTCTACAACGCGGCGCGTTGCGGAAGACTATTGGAAACAGTCTGGCATTGACCAGTATATCAATGCTTCAGTCTGCGGGGATGAGGTAATCAACAGCAAGCCGGATCCGGAAATTTTCTTAAAAGCAGCGTCTCTTCTGAAAGTTCCGATTGCTGCATGCATAGTAGCCGAAGACAGCATCAATGGTCTGAAGGCCGCGCGTGCAGCTGGTGCCATCTCCTGCATGATCCCGGATCTGACACCGTATACAAAAGAGCTTTTTCCATTTTGTGATTATGTGAGTCCTTCTCTTTTGGCCTGTAAAGAAATTCTGCTGCAGACTCCAGAAGCGGACAAACTGAAAAGCTGGAAGTAAAAAATCATACATAAAGTGAACCTCACATGACTAAAGTCACGTGCTTCAGACCGCTTTAGGCGGCAGACAAAATATCGGCGGATACGCCTGTTTCTTAGATCTTGCGCGGATACGCGCTTCTTCCATGCCGGATACGGCAGGT
>ENA-OQHA01000008-OQHA01000008.1-human-gut-metagenome-genome-assembly--contig:-NODE-8-length-92818-cov-4.755985_pt1 | contig 92818 bp, 112 predicted proteins | sample MGYA00242558_ERZ504707 | MGnify/ENA primary metagenome ERZ504707 (study PRJEB26092, sample SAMD00036197) | human gut metagenome | host: Homo sapiens | study: EMG produced TPA metagenomics assembly of... | reverse complement strand
TTAGCAAAACCTAAAACGTACTATTGTTTATATTGAAGCGAATGTTACTATGAGGAGCCGTATGCGGGAAAGCCGCACGTACGGATCTGTGAGGGGCTAAGATTGAGAGGTCTTAGTCTACTCGACTTTGAAACTGAGAAATCGGTATTTGAGGAGGCGAATGTAATGAAAAGTACGGACAAAATAATAGACTATTTGAAAAAGACTTATCAACCGGAATCGATAATTGTCTATGGTTCTTTTGCTGACGGAAGTGCAAATCTGAATAGTGACTTTGATGCACTTATTATTGCAGGAAAAGAAAAACTGCATGATTCATCTTTTGTTGATGGCGTTGTTCTTGATGTATTTATTTATCCGCCGGATCAGTTCCTGTCGGAGTACGACCCGGCTGAGTTTGCACAGGTGTGGGATGGGAAAATCATACTGGATAAAAACGGAATGGGTGGATGGCTAAAAAAGAATGTACTTGACTATATAGAACATATTCCCTTAAAAACGGCAAAAGATGTTTCGCAGGAAATTAAATGGTGTGAAAAGATGCTGTTACGCACAATGCGAGGAGATGTTGAAGGTTACTATCGTTGGCATTGGTTATTGTGTGACAGCCTTGAAATATATTTTGATATAAAAGGCATACACTATTATGGTCCCAAAAAAGCATTACATTTTATGGAAGAAAGCGATTCAGAAGCGTTTCATATATATTCGAAAGCCTTGTTGGAGTTTAATCAAGAAGGGTTATCCGACTGGATAAATTACTTGAAAACCATTTTTTAAGATTTACAATTTCAAGTTTGTGTAACTGAAACTAGAGCAACAGCCCCAAATTGATGTTTTAGTTTTTATAGACGATAATACAAGAGTATGCCTATCTCTGCCCCTCCTTCGTTAAATAATGCACACCCCCGTCAGTAGTCTGAACCCCCTTAACTGACTACGATTTGACTACTACACATTGCTTTGAATTGCACCATTTTGAAGTATTTTGTAAAAAGTGTAGTTATAAACAAGAAAAAAGATGATGCCCGGAAAAGCCGATAAACCAACGCAAAACTCGGCATTACAGGGTATTTCAGAACAGGAGAATTTTATGATTAAAGTACTTTTCGTATGCCACGGTAATATTTGCCGCTCGACTCTTGCTGAGAGCGTATTCACCCACAAAGTAAATTCCCTCGGCCTTGCCACAATTTTGAAATCGACAGCTTCGCCACCAGCCGCGAGGAGATCGGCAATCCGCCGCACTACGGGACAGTCAATAAACTGCGCGAGGAGCACATTCCGCTCGTGCCGCATCACGCGAAGCAGATTACGTGGAAGGATTACGAGCGCGCCGACTACATCATCGGCATGGATACCGCGAATATCCGCAATCTGAACCGGATGCTGAAAAATGATCCGGATGGAAAGGTTTACAAATTTCTTTCCTTCACCGGTTCCGGCTGCGATATTGCGGATCCGTGGTATACGGGAGATTTTGAGGCGACGTACCGCGATGTTGTGGAGGGATGCAACGGCTTTCTGGCGTATCTGCGCCGGGAAGGAAAAATCTGAAAAACAAAAAGCGCCGAAAACAAGGCCAGTGCCCATTTGCAGAGAATGCGGCACTGGCCTTTTACTATAAGAAAATCCTATAGCCACTCCAAAGAATTAGTAATTAGACGTAACCAGACAGATATGGTATGATAACTGCATAGAAAACATAGCGAAATAATAGGAAAACAAAAGCCTTCCTATTTGAAAATTCATTCGATAGAACACGCGAAAGAGGGGCAGAAAATCAATGGCGAATTATGATTATGAGATTGTAAATGGAAGAAAAATCCGCGTAAGACCAAAAGAAACCGTATCGGAGATCGACAAAAACGGCTATTTCCGCAGACAGCCGAATCACTCACGACTCCGTTCGGCGACGGTGAAAACGATCTGAAGGCAGAAGGTAATAAGAGATACCGTCTCGTCTGGGCAAAGCTGTGCCACTGGTCCAACCGCGCGGCGATCGTAAGAGAGCTGGAGGGCCTGGAAGATCAGATTTCCGTCAATATGGTAGAACATGCCCCGCATGAGAAAAACCTTGGCTGGGAATACGTTTACAATGAAAACAACATCGACCCGGTGCTCGGTGATCAGTTCCTCTCTGAGGCGTATTACCGTGCTGATGATGATTACCAGGGAAGAACGACCGTTCCGGCGCTGATCGACACAACGACGGGAAAGGTAGTCAACAACGATTACAACTGGCTGACCACTTATTTCGAGGTCAACTTCCTCCCATGGCACAAAAAAGGCGCGCCGGAGCTGTATCCGGTGGAGCTGCGGGAAGAGATTGACAAGATGAATCTCTGGCTCTTCGATAATATCAACAACGCGGTATACCGCAGTTCCTTCTCCAGAAGCAACGAAGGCCATTTCGACGGTGTGAACACCTTCTACGCTGCGATGGACCGCCTGGAAAAACGGCTGGAAACCAATCGTTTTATCTTCGGTGATTACGTAACCGATTCCGATATCCGCCTATACGTGACACTTGCCCGTCTGGACATCCGCTATACCACACAGCTCGGCGAGACGAAGCGTCCGCTCTACACTTACAAAAACCTGTGGGGCTACGCAAAAGAGCTGTGGGAGATCCCGGCATTTGCACATCACACAGATTTTGCAGCCATCATCGCCAGGGAAGAATTGAGGGAGAGGAAGACGGCTTCCGCGCCAGCACACACTACGATCTGGCACTTCCGAAGATTGACTGGGATGCACAGTGGAAGGTTTCGACCGAGCGCGCCTACCTGTCCTCGGACCCGACCCATCCGATCTATCTTGGAAACAACCGCAGATTCGATATCGACCCGACCTGGTACGATCTGGGCGCAGAATCTCCGAAAAAAGAGGAGAAAGAAACGCCGCCGTCCTGCGGATGCTGCTGCGGCTGATCAAATCATAGATAAAAAATAGAAAACACCGTTTCAGAGGCAGATTTCCAAAAGAAAATAAACTTCTGAAACGGTGCTTTTTTCCGACGCACAAACTGCAAAAGGAAAGGCATGAAAGCCGTTTATCGTCTGAAATGGAAAAATCCCTTTTTCTCATACGGCTCACTCGTATACGAAACCAGCTCATATCCGATGTCCTTGATCTGCTGTTTCAGATACGGAATATCGAGCGGTGCTTCGCTGATGACAACGGTCTCGCCGTTTTTTGCAGAAGAGTTTACTTTTTTTGGAGAGCAGCTCTTGCGGACTACATCATTCATATGGGATTCGCACATGCCGCACATCATACCATCAATTTTTAAGACTGTTTTAATCATACAATACCTGCTTTCTTCCGGGAATACAGCGAAACGAAAGCGTGCCGGACTGTATTCCTGGAGTTTGATGAAAAATTTGAAATCACATACCCTATCGGGGTATCTAAAATATAGCGCGGATGAAAAGAAATGTCAATAAGCTGATAAAATATGATAATTATTATCATTTAAGAAGGAAAAATACGGTCATGGAAGGGCGATTCGCCGGCAGAACATGGAAACTTGCCGGAATCGCAAAGTTCGTGTTACAATTGGGACAGCAGAGCAAAACAAGAGAGGAGACAAAAATATGCTCTCACAGATGAATTACCGAAAAGAAACACAGCCCCACGGTGATGAGCTTTTTCCGCTGAGCATTCACGTTTTCGAGACAGACCTGCAGAGTACCGTGCGGGTGTACTGCCACTGGATGAGGAAGTGGAGCTCTTTTATGCAGTAAAGGGCGAAGCTGTTTTTCATATGGATACCGAGACCTTTCTCCTGCGGGAAGGGGAGACCGCCTTTGTCAATGCAAACCGTCTGCATGAGGTAGAGGGAATCGACGGACAGGAATTTACGTTTCTTGCCGTTGTATTCCAGCCGCGTTTTCTGTCCGGCACATCGCTTGACCGGATCCAGCAGCAGTATATCGAACCAGTGCTGTCCTCCGAGATCCGTTTTCCATCCAAGACAGAGCGGGGAACACGCCTTGCAGAAAAAACGGCACAGGCCATGCAGGAGATCCGAAATCTGCAGGAAAGAAAAGAACCGGGCTGGGAGCTGCTGTTAAAAGCGGAACTTCTGAAAATCTGGCAGGGATATTACAGTGCGGCAGAAAAGAACGGCGGAAAAACGGATGCCTCGACGAATTACCGTGTCAGCAGAATGAAAGAGATCCTCACATACATGAATGCTCATTTCTGTGAGGATCTCGAAATCGCGGAACTGGCGAGCCAGTTTCATATGAGTGAGAGCGCTTTCTGCCGCTTCTTTAAGTCGATTATGCATATTTCCGCCGTGACGTATGTCAATAACCTGCGGATTGCCGAGAGCTGCCGGTTGCTGCTTTCCACAGAGGAGGCGATCAGCAAGATTGCGAGCGACTGCGGATTCCGAAATATCAGCTATTTTAACCGCGTCTTCCAGGAACGCATGCACCAGACGCCGGGGCAGTTCCGCAGTTTATCCGCAGAAAACCGTACTGCGATATAAGATTCGGAACTTATGCAGGCTTCTGCGATCGGAATGCACGCCGCAGGAAGAAAAGTCCGGTCATATCAGCCAGTGCCCAGCCGATCGGAATGGCGATCCAGATTCCGGCAACGCCAAGCGCCGTGGCGGAGAAAAGGTATGCCAGCGCCACACGCATGCCAAGCGAAATGACGGTCAGAACAACCGACATCTCGGCGCGTTTGACAGCGCGGTAATACCCGTACAGCAGAAACAGCCATCCGATGCCGAGATAGAACGAGCCTTCCAGCCGCAGGTACTGTACGCCGATCGCGATGACCTCCATTTCTGATGCTTTCACGAAAATCTGCATCAGCGGATGCGCGAACAGATTGACAAGCAGAGAAATGACGATGGAAAAAGCAGCGCTCAGTGCAAAAGCATCTTTCGTGCCGCGCCGGATCCGCTCGTGATTTCCGGCCCCGTAATTCTGTGCGGTGAAAGTGGAGTAGGCATTTCCGAAATCCTGCACCGGCAGATAGGCAAAGGTATCAATTTTCACCGCGGCCGCAAATGCCGCCATGACCGCCGGACCGAAGCTGTTGACGAGCCCCTGTACCATCAGAATGCCGAAATTCATGACCGACTGCTGAATGCAGGTCATCGAAGAAAGATTCAGAATCTCTTTTAAAATGGAATGCTGAAACGCCATTCTTTTTTGACGGCAGCCACATGCGGCAGCGGAGCAGCACATAGAGCAGAATACCGACGGCGGACACATACTGCGCAAGAACCGTAGCGAGCGCCGCGCCTGCGATGCCGAACGGCAGTACAGCGACAAAGAGCAGATCCAGTGCAATGTTCAGCACAGCAGAGACAGCGAGAAAAATCAGCGGTACAGAAGAGTTTCCGAGCGCGCGCAGCATACAGGAAAAGAAATTGTATACGGATGTTGCAATAAGGCCGGCAAAGATAATCAGAAGATACGTCCGCATGCCGGGACGGACTTCATCCGGGACGCGAAGAAACGTAAGGATCGGCTCGATGCCTGCATAAACAGCGAGATTCAGCACGAGCGTAACGGCAAGGATCAGCAGAAACGCGTGGAGAATCGAAAGTTTTAAAGAAGAAAGATCTTTTCGTCCCTGATAAATCGAAAAGAGCGCACCGGCGCCCATCGACAGGCCGAGAAAAATGGAAGTCAGAAACGTCATCAGCGTATAGGAGGAGCCGACGGCGGCGAGCGCATTGCTTCCGAGAACGCGTCCGACGATCAGGGTGTCGGCAATGTTGTAAAACTGCTGCAACAGATTTCCTGCGATCATCGGCAGGGCAAACAGGATAAGAGAGCGGGAGATTTTCCCGCGGGTCAGATCGTAATACATAAAGAAACTTCTTTCCGAACATAATTGTTAATATTATAACATAAAAAATCAAAAAATGTCAATTTGCAGGATGAAGTGTACAAAAGTGCAATTGTCAGAAAATTTCGAAAAATCGAAGTTTATAAAATTTTTACAGATTTTGGGACATGTTCTGTAAAAAACGGAAGATTTTCAGTTGATTTTTTTGGCCTTTTATGTATAATTAGAGTAGAAGAGGCCGGCTGGTCCGGTTTCTTCTAAAGGATACCTTCAAATTTTTGCATTCTGCAGAATGAAGTAGTATTACTATCAAAGGAAAGAGGTTAATTACAAGATGGCACAGATCGATTTAACAAAGTATGGCATCACCGGTACCACAGAAATTGTGTACAACCCTTCTTATGAGCAGTTATTTGAGGAAGAGACAAAACCAGAGCTGGAAGGCTATGAAAAAGGCCGGGAGACAGAGCTTGGTGCAGTTAACGTTATGACCGGTATCTATACAGGCCGTTCACCGAAAGACAAATACATCGTTGTGGACGAGAATTCGAAAGATACTGTATGGTGGACTTCCGATGAGTACAAAAACGATAACCATCCGGCAACCCAGGAAGCATGGGCAGCAGTAAAAGAGATCGCAAAAAAAGAGCTCTCCAACAAAAGACTGTTCGTTGTAGATGCATTCTGCGGTGCAAATAAAGATACCCGTATGGCTATCCGCTTCATCGTTGAGGTAGCTTGGCAGGCACATTTCGTAACTAACATGTTCATCAAACCTACAGCAGAAGAGCTTGAGAACTTCGAGCCGGATTTCGTTGTATACAACGCATCCAAAGCAAAAGTTGAGAATTACAAAGAGCTGGGTCTGAACTCTGAGACAGCAGTAGTATTCAACATCACAAGCCGTGAGCAGGTTATCATCAACACATGGTACGGCGGAGAGATGAAGAAAGGTATGTTCTCCATGATGAACTACTATCTGCCGCTGAAAGGCATCGCTTCCATGCACTGCTCTGCAAACACAGACCTGAACGGTGAGAACACTGCAATCTTCTTTGGACTTTCCGGAACAGGAAAAACAACACTTTCCACAGACCCGAAACGTCTTCTGATCGGTGATGACGAGCACGGCTGGGACGACAACGGAGTATTCAACTTCGAGGGCGGCTGCTATGCAAAAGTTATCAACCTGGACAAAGAGTCTGAGCCGGATATCTACAATGCGATCAGACGTGACGCTCTGCTTGAGAACGTTACTGTTGATGCAGAAGGCAAAATTGACTTCAATGATAAGAGCGTAACCGAGAATACTCGTGTATCTTATCCGATCAACCACATTGAGAACATCGTTCGCCCGATTTCTTCTGCACCGGCAGCTAAGAATGTTATCTTCCTGTCCGCAGACGCATTCGGCGTACTTCCGCCAGTATCTATTCTGACACCAGAGCAGACTCAGTACTATTTCCTGTCCGGATTTACTGCAAAACTTGCAGGAACCGAGCGCGGAATTACCGAGCCGACTCCTACCTTCTCTGCATGCTTCGGCCAGGCATTCCTGGAGCTGCACCCAACCAAATATGCAGAAGAGCTTGTTAAGAAAATGGAGAAGAGCGGAGCAAAAGCATACCTGGTTAACACAGGCTGGAACGGAACCGGAAAACGTATCTCCATCCGTGATACCCGTGGAATCATCGATGCAATCTTAAGCGGTGCTATCAACGAAGCTCCGACGAAGACTATTCCGTACTTCAACTTCGAAGTTCCGACTGAACTTCCGGGCGTTGATCCGGCTATCCTGGATCCTCGCGATACCTATGCTGATGCTTCCGAGTGGGAGACCAAAGCACTGGATCTGGCTGAAAGATTCATCAAGAACTTTGCAAAATATGAAGGAAACGCTGCTGGTAAAGCACTTGTTTCCGCTGGTCCGCAGAAATAAATTTTCTGAATTGACCGAAAGGAAGCCCCTGACATGAAAGTGTCAGGGGCTTTCTTTTATGAAAATATCTGGAGAAATAAAATAGTTTCCTGCCCGAAAGTACAGACTGATGGGACAGGAAACTATTTTACAGCACACTCTAAAATAATGCAAAAAATTTCAGCACCACAGAGCGTGAATTGTTGCGTCACTGGTTTTCGCCGTACCCTGATACGCCTTCAAAATAGAAAATAAGGCAGATCAGCAGGACAAGAGCAGTTCACGTACCATTTCTGCATCAAAGGTAACAGAGGAAACATGGTTGACTTCTATCTGATATAACGCATTTGCTGCGATATGCTCAGCAGCCTGCTCAAGATCACGAATACCGCTTGTGTTTTCGTGGCAGGAGATTACGGCATCGAGTCCTTCCGGCGTCAGAATGCATTCTTTTTCTTTCATACCGATACGTTTTAACACCTTTGGAAGTGCATAGCGGGAGAAAATGATTTTCTTTTCTTCCGGTGTGTAATCCGGAATTTCAATCACAGCGAAGCGGGACATCAGCGGAGCACTGATCTGGTTCTTGTCGTTTGCGGTTGCAATCGGGTATACACCGACGGTCGGGATCATACATTCGATATAGTTATCGGTAAAACCAAGATTATCAAGAAGGGTCAGCAGAACATCTGCCGGGTTTCCGTTTCCTTTGCCGGAGGCAGCCTTGTCGAGCTCATTGATGATAAAGACGAGGTTGGATTCACCAGCCATGGAAAAAGCATCCATGATGATTCCCGGTTTTGCGTTTGCGTAGATGCGGGAACTTCCGGTCAGCTGTTCCGGGTCATTAATCGAACTCATATCGAGTGTTGTCCACGGTAGTTTTAAGATACGCGCAACGGCATAAGCAATCTGCGATTTTCCGGTTCCGGCAGGACCGATCAGTAACAGACCATAGGCCGGCAGTGTATGAGTCCGGTTAATCTGAATGATGGTTTCGATAATTCTCTGCTTCACACGTTCCATGCCATATAGTTCTTCATCGAGGATCCGGCGTGCTTCCACTGGATCAATGGCTTCAAAATAGTTGCTTTTCCATTGAATATTCATCATCATGGAGAGGGCGCGCTGTGCGTGGCGACGTTCTTCGGGAGAGACTTCGTGGGAACGGGCAACAGCGAGGTTTCGACGAGCCCAAAGGCGGATATTGTCCGGCAGCGTTCTTCCAGCACAGTTCATAAAATCAGTGATGGATTGGATGCTGGTGAGCTTCATGCTGTCACCGGTTTCCTCTTGATCCTCATCCTCAACTTCTTCTTCCGGTGCATTGCTGGCGAGGAGACGCTCAATCATAAACTGTAAAAATCCATCCTCAGCCGAAAGCTTTGCGCCGCCACCGAAAGCGATCTCGCGGATTTTGTAAACTGCATAACCGTCGGATGTTTGTGTACCGGAAAGGCGGACATTGATATGATTTTCGCCAAGCCATTTTAAAAGACTGACAAAACGGGCATCGATCTGGAGAATGTCGGCGATGAAGGTTTCTTCTTCCTCTTTAAATTCGAACGATGTCCGTTTTGCCGGGTTTGTGAAAATACCGCAGGGATGATGCGGGAAGGCCTTCTCTTTTGTATCCAGAATTAGGATCGGCTGATCCGGAGAAGTAAACGGTGCGTTTGTGCGGAAAACAGTATACGTACATTCGGAAACTTTTGCTTTTTCCGGGGAATTGCTGAAATCAAAAACGGGCATGACAGAACCTCCTAATAAAATAAGTGCTTATTGGTACAATAAAAACAGTGTAGCACGAATTAAAAAATCCTGCAATCAATATGCAGAATTTTGTATTTTTATGCTATGAAAATATTGGGCAAGCGGATATTCGAAATGGAAGCAGGGGACTTACTAGATTCGGTTAAATTTTCGGAAGGCATAAAAAGCCCTCCGGGCAGGATCACACTGCGGCGGAGGGAAATTATGTCATCAAAGCAAGCTGTCGTAAGAAAGAAGCTCGCAAAACGGGAATCTTTCTTACACTGAAAAAGGAATGGCATCAGGAAACAGCGTTGGTTTTGGAAAAGCCCGGAAGCTGTACCAGCACGATCGCTGCAAACATCAGAATACAGCCGGAGAGCTCGCGACCGGAGAGTGCCTGATGAAGGAAAATCCAACCGGCGAGAACGGAAAAAACGGATTCCAGGCTCATCAGCAGAGAAGCCATGGTGGGATTTAATCCTTTCTGCCCGATAATCTGCAGGGTATAGCCGACACCAGAAGAGAGAATTCCGGCATAGAGAATCGGTATCCAGGCGTGCAGAAGGTTGGAAACGTTTACGGTTTCAAAGAGGGCCATACAGACAGCTGACAGGATCGAACAGGTAAAAAACTGAATGCAGGACATTTTGATGCCGTCGACAAGCGGAGAAAAATGATCAATAACCAGAATATGTATGGTAAATCCGAGCGCACAGGCAAGCACAAGAAGATCACCCTTCTGCAAAGAGAAGGATCCGTCTGTCATGCAGAGCAGATAGAGACCGGCAACGGCAATGAGAACTGCGAGCCAGACCTTCGGTTGTACTCGTTTTCGGAGGAACAGGCCGCAGACCGGAACAAGGACGATGTAAAGTGCAGTGATAAAACCGGCCTTTCCGACGGTTGTGTACTGGATGCCGATCTGCTGCAGGGTCGAGGCGACAAACAGTGCGATGCCGCAGAGAATACCGCCCGCCCAGAGCGTTTTTGACTGTGTGCCATTTTCTGACGAAGCATCTGGAGGTAGGGTTCGCTTTTTACACGAGGAGAAAAAGACAATCAGCGGAAGAAGCGTAAGTCCGCCGAGCAGGTTTCGTGCCGCGTTGAATGTAAAAGGTCCGACATAATCCATGCCGGTCTGCTGTGCGACAAAGGCAGAACCCCAGATCGCAGCGGTCAGAAGCAGAAGCGCTGACTGTCGGTACTTATGAGAAACAGTATTCATAATAGAAAAAACCTCCTGAAATTGATACGATATTCATCATAGCACAAACAGATGGAAAAAGCGAACGGAAAAATGTCGGAAAAGACGGAAAAATGGTACAAATAATCATAATGACGAAACAGTGCAGATATTGCGAAAATGGATATGTGAAAAATGAGCAGAACAAAGGAGATTAAAAAGGGAAAAACGAGCAATTCAACCAACACAAAACAAAAAAAGAACACCAAAAACAAAAAATAGACACTGTTTTTCTAACAGCCTTTGTGTATAATGAACTCATCAAGCAAGAACGAAAACCTTAAGGAGGTAAAAAGTATGAAAAAGCGTAACATGAAAGTCCTTGCACTGTTAATGACAGTGACAATGGCAGGAACGATGCTTGCTGGATGTGGAGACAGCGGAAGTACAAGCACCGGTTCATCCGGAGGAGCAACAGCATCCTCCAGCGGAACAGCAGATGCATCAAGCGATGCCACAGCAGCATCTTCCAGCACAGCAGATGCTTCCAGCGAAGATACCACAGGTTCAGATGATGTGGTAGGAGAGCTCCAAGAAATGAAACTCTTTACTTCGCAGGACAGCAGTGGGGTACCGTCAACGATTACAACCCAATGTCCGCAAACTCAAACAATGCAATGGTTATAGCACAGGGCGATGCTTCACGTGTACTTGTTTATGAAACTCTTTATATGTGGAATCCACTGGATGCAAAAATGTATCCGTTGCTTGCAGACGGAGATCCAGTATGGAACGACAATCGTACCGAGATCACAGTGAAAATCAAAGCTGACGCAAAATGGAATGAACGGCACACCGGTTACTGCAAAAGATGTAGCAGCTACCTATCATGCACATGTAGATTACAATTCTTCTACCGGCGCTGAAATGAAGAGCTACATTGCAGATGTTGTTGCACAGGATGACAGTACCGTAGTCTTCAAACTGACAACCGATGACTCCGGCGAAGCAGTTAACCCGGTTCTTGCGGAAAGATATCTGCCGATGCTCTACATCATGCAGGAAAATTATTTAAAGACCGTAGCTGACAGAAACAACAACGATGCTGAAGCAATTAAAATGGATAAGATGGACGATCTGGTAACTTCCGGACCGTACAAAAAATACTTTGACAATGACCAGAACGTAGTCTGATCCGCGATGATAATTATTGGGGACAGGCAGATTCCATGTGGGGTAAGCTTCCGGTTCCGAAATATATTTCTCACCCGATCTTTAAAGATAACGCAGCAGCTACCACCGCATTCCAGAATGGTGATATTGATGTGGCACAGATATTCATCACAGACCTTCAGAAATTGTGGTTAGAGCAGGATCTTCCGATTTCTACCTATGTTGATGAAGCACCGTATCAGCTGTGTATGACAATGCCTACCCTGTTCTTTAATACAGAAGTAGAAGGACTGGATCAGGTAGCTGTTCGTAAGGCAATCGCTATGGCAGTTGACTACGATCAGGTTATTTCTTCAGCAATGTCCGGACAGTCTCCTACCTTCGCAGATGTTCCGCGTTCTGTCATGAACCGACCGATGCTGAGCAGGCTATGGTGGATCAGGATGCCTTAAAAGAGTATCAGTGGTCCAATGCCGATGTAGAAGGTGCTAAGAAGCTTCTGGACGATGCCGGAATCGTAGACACCGACGGAGACGGAATCCGTGAGTACAACGGAAAGAACCTTTCCTATAAGGCTGAGTGCCCGACAGGATGGTCTGACTGGAATGCAACCCTTGAAATCGTAGCAGCAGCAGGAAAGAATATTGGTATCAACATTGAGACCTACTTCCCGGAAGCAGCAAACTACAGCACGGATTACAGTACCGGAAACTTCGAAATCACCATGCAGTCCGGCCCTGGTACATCGGTTGCCAACCCGTACATGAGATGCCGTTTCTTCATGAGCTCTGATTACAACGATCTTGAGGTTAACTTCAGTGGTAACTTCGGTCATTATCAGAACGACCGTGTAGATGAAATCCTTGCAGCAATTCCTCATGAGACCGATGATGCAAAACTGAAAGATTACTATACAGAACTTTCCAAGATTATGCTGGAAGATTGCCCGTGTGTACCGCTGATGTACAGACCGCAGGTATTCCACGAAGTAAACGAGTCCGTATGGACCAACTATCCGCAGAAAGACGATGGAACCAATGTTCCTCCGATGGACTGCACCGATGGTTATGGCGTAGCAGCACTGTACAATCTGGAACTGATTGACGCTGATTTGCCAAACAGAAAGAAAGCACACACTGAATTGTAACAGAGGCGCCGGAGCCGGGGTGCTCCGGCCGCTTTTACAAAATCAGAAGGAGGGTTCCTCTATGAAAGGAATGAAAAAGTATTATACGCAGAAGATCATGTGGTATCTTTTGACGTTAGTCTTTGCAGTGCTGCTGAACTTCATTCTTCCGCGTCTGATGCCGGGCGATCCGGTTTCAACTATTGCGTCCAAATCGGTAGAAGGTATGACCGATGCGACTGCAATTCAGAAAGTATATGAAGACTATGCAGCGAAATTTGGTATTAACAAACCAATGTATGTCCAGTTTTTACCTGGGTAAAAAATGCACTTCGCGGTGATTTCGGCATTTCTTTCAGCCAGTATCCGCGTACCGTATCCGATATTATTTCCAGTTCGGTTCTGTGGACCATATGTTTACAGCTTCCGGCCATTATTGTTGGATGGATCTTGGTAACCTGCTTGGTGCAATTGCAGCTTACATGAAAGGTGTTTTCGATAAGGCAATCCTTCCGGCATTCCTGTTTATCAGTAACGTACCTGCCTTTGGTATGGCAACCGTACTTTTATTTATTTTCTCACTGAAATTACATATTGCACCTGCAGCAGGCGGCTATGCGAGCAGTATGATTCCGCATATGAGCCTTGCTTTTATGAAATCTGTGCTTTCACATTACCAGTTGCCGTTCTGGTCTATCGTAATCATCACAATCGGCGGCCAGGCTATTGGTATGCGTTCAATGTCAATTTATGAATTGAATGCCGACTATGTAAAATACAGTCGTTTCCTTGGAATCAAGGATCATACGATTGTGAAATATGTGTTCCGTAACGCAATGCTTCCGCAGATCACCGGTCTTGCAATGTCCCTTGGTACCATGATCGGCGGTAACCTGGTAGCTGAGATGGTATTCAGTTATCCGGGACTTGGAACAACGATGCTCTCAGCAGTTACCGGCCAGGATTATCCGCTGCTTTCTGCCTGTACGTTAATCATTACTATCATGGTTCTGCTGGCCAACCTGCTTGTTGAACTTCTGTATGCAGTCATTGACCCACGTGTCAAAGCATCCCAGCAGGATTAGAAAGGAGAATACGCTATGAAAAATACAATCAAACAGATTTTTCATTCAGGAAAATTCGTGACAGGATTTGTAATCTTCTTGGCAATTCTCCTGACTATTATCATCTATCCGCTTGTTGTGGCAAAAGATCCGCTGGCAATGATCGGAAACGGAAACTTTTTCAAACCGGGTACCTATCTTTCGATTCAGGACACTGTAAATTCCGGCAAAACGTATAAGATGAATGTTGATGCAACCGCATCCATCGTTGAAAGCAAACTGACAATGGACAACCGTTCTATGATGGCAGAATGGCTGGAAAAATACGGCGGTGTAGATGCCAGTGAAATCGATGTTACCGATGCAGAAGGTCTGATTGCTCTCTGGGAGGAAAAATATGACCCAAATGCAGAACAGAAAAGGCCTTATCGCAGCAAAAAAGAAAAAATATCAGCGTCTCGACAAAGAGATCGATGGTATTTTAGAAGATGTTCCAACTATTATTGCCGAGAAAAATGAAGAGACCGGTGAGCTGGAAGAGGTTCAGAGCATCGACAGCAAGCAGTACATCAATGAAAAAGATGTCATTAACCGTCAGAACTTTGTTCTTGGTACAGATAACTTTGGTCGTGATGTTTTGACCGAGCTGATCTCTGCAACAGGTTCATCCCTGAAAATTGGTCTGGTTGCGGGAATCATTGCAACCGTGATCGGACTGTTCCTCGGACTTCTTGCAGGTTACCTTGGAGGTTTTGTGGACAACCTGATTCTGTTCTTTACCAACTTGTTCACCGTTATCCCATCCTTCGTTCTCTTGATCCTCATCTCCTACAGCGTAGGTGAGTCTCAGAGGGGAATCATGATGGTGGCACTCCTGATCGGAATTACCGCATGGCCGTGGACAACACGTTCCGTACGTTCCCAGGTTATTTCTCTTCGAAACCGTGACCATGTAAACCTTTCCAAGCTGTCCGGCCACAGCATGCTGCGGATTGTCCTTACCGACATCCTTCCGTACGTTGCATCCTACGTTGTCATGGCCTTCATTCTCCAGATTTCCTCCGGAATTCTGGCTGAGGCACAGCTTTCTATGATCGGACTTGGACCGGCAACCACAAAGACGGCAACACTTGGTCTTATGATGCAATGGGCAACCCAGTACAATGCGCACTTAAATGGTGCATGGTGGGCATATTTCCCGGTCATTCTTGTAATCGCACTTATTTCATTCTCTCTTAACCTGATGAACACCGGTCTTGACCAGGTATTCAACCCGCAGTTAAGAGACTAAGGAGGCAGCTATGGGAAAAGTAATGCTGGAAGTAAACAATCTGAAAACGAAATATGTGACTCGTTTTCATGAAGATGTATACGCCGTAGACGGAGTCTCCCTGAAGATTGAGGAGGGAAAATCCCTCGGTGTAGCGGGTGAGTCCGGCTGTGGTAAATCGACGCTGGCGCTGTCCCTGATGGGCTATTATTTCGCACCGCTTCACTACATCAGCGGCGATATTATCGTAGATGGAAGAAAAATTTCCGGAATGAAACCAGACGATGTCCGGAAAAATATTCTGGGCAATGAGATCGCCTACATTCCGCAGGCAGCAATGAATGCCCTGAACCCGACACAGAAAATCATCCGATTTGTAGAAGACGTTATTCATGCGCATGATCCGAAAATGCCGAGAAAGGATATTTATGATCTGGCAAAAGAACGTTTTCAGATCTTAGGCCTGCCGGAGGAGGTACTGCAGAAGCATGCGGTTGAGCTTTCCGGAGGTATGAAACAGAGAACCGTTATCGCAATTTCGACCATTCTTTCTCCGAAGGTACTGATCGCCGATGAGCCATCGTCCGCGCTGGATGTAACTTCCCAGAAAATGGTTATTAAAATGATGCGTGATCTGATGGAAAAAGGATTTATCAAATCCATGATCTTCATCACACACGAGCTGCCGCTTCTTTACAACGTAACCGATGATATTATGGTTATGTATGCTGGACAGATTGTAGAAAAAGGTACCGCAAAAGAAATGGTATTCGATCCGCTGCATCCATATTCCAAAGGTCTGATGGGATCGATCATCGTTCCGGAGGAAGGTGTAAGAGAACAGAAGCTGACTGCAATTCCGGGAACTCCGCCAAACCTGAAGCATCCGCCGGAGGGCTGCCGTTTCGCAGACCGCTGTCCTTATGCACAGCCAACCTGCCGCGGTATGAAACCAGAGGTCATCGAACTGCCGAACGGAAGAGAGTACCGCTGCCTGATGTCTGAGAGAAAGGTTCGGGAGGTGTATGCAAATGCGTGATGGTAAAGAATTAAAACCATGCCTCTCCGGAAGAGGCGTAACGAAAGTGTTTGGCTTTGGCGATGCAAAAACGGTCGCTGTAGACCATGTTGATTTCGATTTTCATGAAGGTGAATTTGTTTCTATCGTAGGAGAATCCGGATCCGGAAAAACAACCCTTTCGAAGATGTTGCTCGGGCTGATCAGCGTAACGGAAGGTGAAATTGATTTCCAGGGTAAACCAAGAGACATCTCGAACGGAAAGAAGAAAAAAGAGTACTGGAAGGGAATTCAGGCGATTTTCCAGGATCCGTTTGCTTCCTACAATATGTTTAAACGTGTAGATTCTGTTCTGCTGGATTGCATTAATATGCGCGGTGACAAGAATCTGCCGAAAGAAGAAAAAGAACGTCTGATGACAGAGGCCTGCAGCTTTGTAAACTTAAAATACGCAGAACTGACAAACAAATATCCATTTGAGCTGTCAGGAGGCAGATGCAGCGACTGATGATTGCACGTATTTTCCTTCTGAAACCAAAGATTCTGCTTGCCGATGAGCCGACGTCTATGATTGATGCCTGCTCACGTGCAACGATCCTGGATATGCTGCTGAAGCTGCGTGATGAGATTAATATGACGATTATCTTCATCACCCACGATATTGGTCTTGCTTACTATGTATCCGATAATGTTTATATTATGGAGCATGGAAAATTTGTGGAATCGGGACCGGCAGAAGAAGTAATTCTTCACCCGACAGCAGCGTATACCAAACGTCTGATCAGCGATGTTCCAAAGATTTATGAACCGTGGGATCTGACAACAGTATAACAATGGTACGAAAGCTGTTTCCTTGGAATCATGCTTTGCGTCATATATGAGTCTTGCGAAAAGAGAGACGGTGCACGAAAAAAAAGTGTACCGTCTTCTCTTTTTGTCAATAATTTTTCTGAAAAAATTGCTTTTTAAAGAAAAAACTGGTAAAATTAGTAAGGTTACAGAACCGAAAAGAAAACTGGGGGATGAAAAATGCGAAACTGGTTTCGCGGACTGAAACTGAACCAAAAATTTACCGTAACAACGTTGATCTTTATTTTTATTCCGCTTTTTGGCATGATGTGCTTTGGGTTTAGGAGTATCAAAAAGAATGCCATAGATCATGGGGTAAATGAAGCAGTAACGGCAATAGATCTTACCTGTGCGGAGGTGAATGCAAAAGCGAATGCCTGCTCAATGGTTGTAGATACGCTGCAGGAGTATGAACCGTTGGAAAAATATCTTCTTCATCTCAGGAGGGGAGAGGAGATCTCGGAGAGCTATTATCAGCAATTTCGAAACAACAGCATCAGCATAATCGATAAAATGCAGGAGGCAATGCCAGATCTGTACCAGATCCATATTTTTGCCATGGCAGATGGTTTTCTGGAGCAGCAGCCGATCCTGTACCAGAAGGAAAAGATGAAAAACTGCGCCTGGTACCGAAGCTATCAGGGCGGTGGACAGTGGTTTTTTGACATACAGGAAAAAATATTATCTCCGGTACAAAAAAAGAAGGTTCCCATTTGATGACTTATGTACGGGAACTGCGGGATCAAAGCGGAGGAAGGCTTGGCGTGATCGAGGTATCCATGCGTATGGCAGACATATTTCCCGAAATTTATCGATCCGGTGACAGCAGCTGGGCCTGCTTTGTTGATGAAAATTGGAATTTATATGACTGCGGAAAAACAGCGGCAGCCTGCAAATGGCAGTCCTATCGGGGCTGATTCTGTTCCGGGCAGGAATCCGTGACAGAAAAGAGAGTCAGCAGAGCGCGGTGATTGACCGGAAAAACGTTGCAATTGTGCTTCGGAAAGTCGATAAACTCAATGGAATGTTTGTAACACTGACCAATTTGGATGATGCAACCGGAAACATGATCAAACAGCAGCAGAGAATGCTGCTTGAATTTGCCGGCTTCGGGCTGCTTCTGATTGTGGTGGTCAATCTGATTGTGCGTGGCCTGCTGAAGGAGTTTTATGACGTCCTGTGTGAGATGCGTCAGATTGACAATGGAACAACAAAGATAAAGGTTTGTTACAGTGCAGAAGAGATGCGGGAAATGAGCTATGGTATCAACGGAATGCTGGAGAGAATTCAGAAACAGAACGAGGAAAGCATCAAAAGGGAGGCAGCGCTGAAAGATACGGCAATCCGGGCAATGCAGAACCAGATTAACGCTCATTTTATTTATAATGTTCTGGAATCCATTAAGATGATGGCTGAGATTGATGAAGAGTATACGATTTCCGATGCGGTAACAGCACTTGGTGAAATGCTGCACTACAATATGCGCTGGAATAAATTTCTGGTAACCGTTCAGGATGAGATGAATTATATTCAGAACTATGTGGAACTGATGAATCTGCGGTATGATTTCACAATTACATTATCTGTTCAGATACCGGAAAATTTGTATCGGCAGGATATCCCCAAGATGTCTCTTCAGCCGATTGTGGAAAATGCAATCACACATGGAATTGAGGAGCTGGATGCAGACGCCGTCATTGAAATCAAAGGAATAGAGCATGAAAAGAGCTTTGAGATTGAAATCACAGATTCCGGAATAGGCATGTCAGAAAAGCAGCTTGCAATTCTGAGACGTAAACTAAGAATGCGCCTGAATTCAGATACACAGCCGAAACATGGAATCGGGCTTCGGAATGTACAGGACAGAATCCACATTCAATTTGGAACAGAGTATGGACTGTCAGTTTATACAAAAGAGCATTGCTATACGAAGGTGAGCATTCATCTTCCCATCACGAGGGGGAAATATTCTCCGATGGATCAAGAGGGTGACGAGAAAGAGGAAGAAAAAGAAAATGAATACACTGCTGGTTGTAGAAGATGAAAAATTGATTCGACAGGGAATCGTGGCGATGATCCGGCGAAGCAGCGTGCCGGTGGAGGAGATTCTGGAGTGTCGAAACGGAGAAGAGGCATTGGAGATTTTGAGAAAACAGAGGGTGGACGTCATGTTCACTGATATCCGTATGCCCAAAATGGACGGTCTGACACTGGTCAACAAAATGGAGGAGCTGTCACAGAAACCTGTTGTTATTGTTTTAAGTGGCTATGATGAATTTTCCTATGCGGTTGAAATGATGAAACATGGAGTTCGGGACTATATTTTAAAACCGATCAAGCGGGAGACGATAGAACAGCTTCTGGAAAATCTGGAACGAGAGCTTTCGGAGACCCGGGAAACGGAAGAAGAGGAAGAACGGTGCTTTTTAAATCAGCTCCGTTATCTGATGATGAATGCAGAAATGGCCGAAGAAAAAGAATGGATGGATATGGAAAGCAGGATCCGGCGCCACATCGGAAACGACAGCTTCCGGATCCTGCTGACCAGCAAGGCAAATGGGGAACGGTTTTCGAAATGCAGCGGAATTCTGCTGGAAGGCGTAGAAGGAGGAGTTCTGTATCTTCTGCCGGAACCGGAGGCAGAGCGGATCATGAAAGAAAAAGATGAGAGATTTTGTCTCGGAGTGGGAAAAGAACATCGTTCTGTGATGGAAATTCCAGAGGCATACCAGGAAGCACTGCTGGCCCGGGAAATGGCATTTATACAGAAAAATCCTGTGGAAGAATATCAGAAAAAATGTTTTGAGGAAAAGCCGGAGCTGGCACAGTTTCAGGAAAAATTTATTCTGCAGGTGCCAACGGACCGGCAGATACTATGCTGCGAAAAATGCGGAACTGGTATTTTGAGGCGGCGCATCAGAGGGTCTCCCCCTATCAGCTTCTGACAGTGACGGAAGCAATCTGCAAAGAACTGGATCTTTTTTACCGCATGCCGGAAAAACAGGAAAAATGTCCGCGTCCTCTGCAGTACCGTGATGCAGATCTGTTTCTGGATGCGTTTGAAGAATGGATACACGTTTACAGGGAAAGCCTGAAAAGTCAGACAGCCGGAAAAGAAAAAATGGAAGAGGCAATTTCATATATTCGGGAAAATTATGCAAAAGATCTGAATATGGCAATGGTATCTAACCATATTTGTATGAATTATTCGCTGTTTTCAGCAGCGTTTAAAGAACATACCGGTGTGAATTTTGTGAACTATCTGAAGGAGATCCGCATTGCGGAGGCAAAGCGTCTGTTGATTCAAACAGAAGATAAAATTACGGAAATTGCCAAACAGGTTGGATTTGAAAATGATAAGCATTTCATGAAATCATTTAAAACGGCATGCGGCGTATCACCGTCTGAGTTCCGAAAAGATTATAAAATGGTTTCCAACGGAAAGGGAGGACAGGATGAGTAAAGAAAAAGAAACCGGAAAAGAGAAGGGAAGAATCCGCCAGCTGGCGCGGTATTACATTCCATATAAGGGATTGTTTTTTACCGACATGTTTTTTGCAATGCTTGGAGCAGCCATTACACTGGTGATTCCGCTGATTGTACGGTATATTACGAGTACGGTTGTGGAAAAGCCGCTGGAGCAGGCAACGGGTGAGATTATCCGCCTCGGTATTCTGATGATTGCTATGGTTCTGGTTGAAATGTACTGTAACTTTTATATTGCCTATTACGGCCATGTGATGGGGGCGCGGATTGAGCATGATATGCGGAACGAGATCTTCGGCCATTATCAGAAGCTTTCGTTTGCTTTTTTCGATAACCAGAAGGTCGGCCATCTGTTGTCACGCATCACAAGCGATCTGTTCGATATCAGTGAGCTTTTACATCATGGGCCGGAGAATATTGTCATTTCGTTTATCAAACTGATTGGCGCGATGACTATTCTGTTTGTGGTAAATCCGATGCTGGCATGTGTGCCGCTTGTGGTTATTGTGGTGATGCTGCTGTTTGCGTTAGTGATGAACAGCCGCATGAAGAGTGCATTCAAGGAAAACCGCCGCAGAATTGCGGATATCAACAGCCAGATTGAGGACAGCCTTTCGGGGATCCGTGTTGTCAAATCGTTTGGAAATGAGACAGAGGAGATGCGTAAGTTCAATGCGGGAAATGACCGTTTTGTCGATTCGAAGAAGGTCAGCTACCGCTATATGGGAATTTACAATTCGGGAATGGGAGCCTTTTCGACGCTGATTACCGTTATTTCGCTGATTGTCGGCGCATTGCTGATGACAGGTGGGAAGCTTGGGGCGGCCGATCTGGTTACCTTTCTTCTGTACATCAACAACTGCACAGATCCGGTGAAAAAGCTGGTGAACTTTACGGAGCAGTTCCAGAATGGTTATTCCGGTTACGAACGTTTCCTGGAAATTATGAGCATCGCACCGGACATCCAGGACAAGCCGGATGCACTGCCACTGAAGAATGTGCAGGGAGAAGTAACCTTTGAAAACGTTTCGTTCCATTATGAGGAGTCGAAGGAGAATGTGTTAAGCAATGTGAATCTGCATGTCCCGGCAGGAGACTATGTGGCGCTGGTGGGCAGCTCCGGCGCCGGAAAGACGACACTCTGTTCTCTGCTTCCGCGTTTTTACGATGTGACAGAAGGAAGGATTCTACTGGATGGAAAGGATATCCGCGATGTGAAATTGAAGGATCTGCGCGATGAAATTGGTATTGTGCAGCAGGATGTGTACCTGTTTGCGGGAACGATCATCGATAATATCCGTTATGGCAGACCAGATGCAACGGATGAGGAGGTCATCCGCGCAGCGAAAGCGGCCAATGCACATGAATTTATCATGGAGCTGGCGGACGGCTACGACACCGATATCGGCCAGCGCGGCGTAAAACTTCCGGTGGCCAGAAACAACGGCTTTCCATCGCCCGCGTATTCCTCAAAAACCCGCCGATCCTGATTTCGACGAGGCAACCTCAGCGCTCGACAACGAAAGCGAAAAAGTCGTCCAGAAATCTTTGGAACTTCTGGCGAAAGACAGGACAACCTTCGTGATTGCGCACCGGCTGTCCACAATCCGGAATGCAAAGCGGATTCTGGTGCTGACGGAGAATGGAATTGCGGAGGAAGGCACACATAAGGAACTGCTCGCGAAGGGCGGGATTTATGCGCATTTGTATGAGATGCAGTTTTGATGAAAATTTCATTAGTATGACAGAAAGGCAGCGGAAGAGAAACCGCTGCCTTTTTTGACACTTTCTTATTTTCTTCATACTCTATAAAGAACAGAAAATGAAAGAGGAACATGGTATGGATTCATCCCGTATGAATCGCGGCTGCTGCGGTGCGAACAATATGCAGAACCGCCGCGCCGCTTCAAACAATATGGAACTGAAGATGGAACCAAGGAATTTCCCGCGGAAAATGCAGCATGTAGATCATATGATACCTGCAATGGCGTACGTTCCGATGCAGCGGTTTGAACAGATCTATGATCTTTCCACTGCATTAAAAAATGGAACCTTATTTCCGGAACTCTGTAAACCATTCTGTGGAAAGGGAGGAGGAGAGTGCCTATGATGCCGCAGATGCCATCCCGTGAAAAGCTGCTCGCCTGGATTGATCAGGTCAGCTTTGCTGTTGTTGAAATGAACCTTTACCTCGACACCCACCCGGAGGATGAAGATGCACTTGCCTTTTTCCGGGAAAAAGTGGAGCTTCGAAAAGAAGCACTGAAACAGTACGCAGAACAGTACGGCCCGCTCACGATCGATACCGCCAACGACCGCATGAGCCGTTCTTTCGAATGGGTTATGCAGCCATGGCCGTGGGAAGTCAACCGGAAAGGAGGGTGCTGACGGATGTGGAATTATGAAAAACGCCTCGAGTATCCTGTAAACATCACGACACCAAACCCCAAAATCGCCCAAATTATCATGAGTCAGTACGGTGGACCGGATGGAGAGATGGGCGCATCCATGCGGTATCTCTCTCAGCGTTTCACAGCACCGAACCGAATTGTAGCGGGGGTGTTGAATGATGTTGGGACAGAAGAACTCGCACACCTTGAGATGGTTTCAACGATCGTTCATCAGCTCACCTGCAATCTTTCTCTGGAAGAAATTCAGAACTCTGGTTTTGCCAATTACTATGTAGACCACACAACTGGCATCTGGCCGCAGGCGGCTGGCGGAGTTCCGTTTAATTCTTGTGAGTTCCAGTCGAAAGGTGATCCTTTGACAGATTTGTTCGAAGACCTCGCTGCGGAGGGTGCGATTGTATAAAGGCAACATTGAGGTTTTAAAAGAAAGTTCCCGATAATCTGGCATACTAGCTGCCAGATATGAGAACCCTAGAAATTCCAATGTATTTCAATAGGTACTTCCTTAGTTACAGGGTCTTTTTTGCCAACCAATACATAATCAATCAGCTTTTCAACCGTTTCCCTGTCTAAGTGTTCAAGATTTGTATATTGCTCGATTAACTGTCGTCTGTTGTCGCCAATCAGCATTTTTCTTTCAATAACATCAAGCTGTTTCTGCGTATCAATCATCAGTTTTTCGAGCCTTTCTTTTTGTGTTGAGAAGTCTTTGGATAAATCCAAGTAATCAAGTTCGGAAAGAATACCCTTTACCTTATCTAAATATAATTCTCGGATTCCTTTTGTATATTCCGCAATCTTTTTTTGATAAGCAGCAATCTCCGTTTCCAGAGCTTCTTTTTGACCTCGCAAGTCATTGTTGAATTGCACATTTTGTTCAAGCACATCTTTGTCAAGATATTCTGCGGATAACTTATTAAGTTCATCAATCACAGCTTTTTCTAATTTGTCTACTGAAATGAAAGAACCTATACAAGCGTCCTTTGCTACATGGCGGTTAGAACATTGTAAATAATGCTTACCATGATTCTTTGACGAACGCATTGTATAACCACAATTCATACAGCGAGCTTTTCTGGCAAATAAACCGATTGTGCCAACTGTGAAAGGTTTTGCCTTTTGAGCTACCAATGCTTGAACCCTATCCCATAACTCACGGTCAATAATCGGCTCATGTGTACCCTCAACTCTGTACCACTCGTCTTTGGGTCTGGGTTTGTTTTGCTTTGTCTTATAAGAAACGCTGCCATATTTCCCTTGAACCATATTCCCGATATAGATTTCATTCACCAACATATCTGATATGGCAAAATATTTCCATAGGGTACTGTTTTTCGTTTTAGGCTGCTTGTAACGCAAACCATGAAGTCGTTTGTATTCCGTAGGGTTTGGTATTCCTCTGTCATTCAGCATACGGGCAATGGCGGTCTTTCCATATCCCTGTGAAAACAGTGTAAAAACTTCTCTGACAACTTCCGCAGCTTCTTCATCAATAATCAAATGCCCTTTTACGTCAGGGTCTTTTTTGTAACCATACAGAGCAAAAGCACCGATATGGTGTCCGTTCTTTCTTCTGTCAGTGAGAACGCTTTTAATGTTCTCTGACATATCCTCCAAGTACCACTCATTCACCAGACCGTTAATCTGTCTTGATTTCTTATTTCCTTTATTAGCGGTATCTGCATTATCAACAATGCTGATGAAGCGAATACCCCAAATAGGAAAAAGACCGTGGATATATTTTTCCACTAATTCTAGTTCTCTGGTAAATCTGGATTGTGTCTTACAAAGGACAATATCAAATTTACGATTCTTTGCGTCCTCCAACAACCTGTTAAATTCTGGTCGTCGTCTGTCAGAACCAGTGTAATCATCATCACTGTATATGTTGTAGACTTCCCAACCATGCTCTAATGAGTATTGAAGTAACATTGACTTTTGATTCTGAATACTGTTACTGTCGTCTGTTTCTGATTGTTTGTTTCTATCTTCCTCTGATAAGCGGCAATAAATAGCAACTCTTGATTTTGATTCTATCATGCTTCGTTCTCCTTTTTGAGAAGACGAAACAAACTATCTCTACATAATGTTATTATAACATCTTGTAGGATAGTTTGTCTATCATCTGGCAGGAGTTGCCCTTCCTTTATTTTTTTCATATTGATTTATCAACTCTATCCATTTTAGAGTAAATGCTTTTGTAAACGCCGCTTTATCACAATTTTTAAAAACATTCTTGCAAACTACCTTTGCGTCATTTGCCATTGAACCACCTCACTACAATATATTTACAAAGTATGCAAAAATGCTTGTACATTATGAAAGAATTTGTCTATAAAGTAAGAAGTAATCAGATGGCTTTGGAAAGCTCCACTGGAATTTCACCATTCCCATTCTGATGGGTGAACCGCACCATGCGAGTGTATCATTATTCTGATATACGGGTCATGGCAGCAACTTTTCCAACAGTCGCTTACGGATCACTGGCGTGGTCGCTCGCTTCTTTATCCCTCCTTTTCATGGGTCATGGCGTTCCAGTCCGTCGGCTCACCGCATATCAAACGTATCTGATTACTTTATTCAATTTTCAAAGAACACTTGTAAAACGGAGCTGGAATGAGGTGGTATCACACTCCGTATATATTCGCTTATTTCACTCTGACTTCAAAACCTAGAATTGCTTTAATAAGGGCAGCTCTAATTCTGCCTTTCAGTTCCATATCGACCACAATATACATATTTCCGTGTTCATCATAGAACGGGCGTAAACTTGCTTTTGATATGTAAGCGTCATAGTGATTTAAAATTTTCTCTATTGCCACTTCGTCGCCATCAGCAGCTAAACTGATTGTGGAGAATAGAGGACACTTTTTTGTAGACTTCATCATGTTATAATTCCTCCTCGTACATATCTCTAATGAGCTTTAGTGAACACATTCTGTTTCTATAAACAGAGTTTCTGGAAATATCCAAAATCTCTGCGATTTCTGCGTCTGGTAATTCCAGAAAGTAGAACATCAACACAACATTGCGTCGTCTTTCACTTAATTTTTTGATTGCTTCACATAATTTCTCATCATAGACACGAACTTCTGTACCGAACACATCAAAGGAAGTAAATTCAAGCGAGTATTCGTCCGATACACCCAACTGGTTTAATTCCAGCTCTGGTATTTCACAGAAAGATATTTCATGCTTTGCACGTCTGGCAAGTTCTTTGTTGTAGTTCTTTACAGTTCTGCCAATCACCTTACGAGCCAGACAGTCAAATTGAAGTCTTATAGCGTTCTCAAATGAAGAAGGTTTCATAATCTCACCTCCTTTCAAGTTGAAGTTGCTAAAGCGAAAAGGCTTTTTACCTCTTTCCGCACTAACACTCAACACGGAGGGGTGATTTGTAACCCGAATCAGAAAAAAATCAAAAAATTTTTTAAAGTAGCAAAAAAGCACAAGAGCAATACTGACGTGCTGTTCTTGTGCCTTATAAATTGTTCCTGCTATGTGATGTGAAAAACCATATACAAGAGCGATATAATCCGCAAAAGTTAAACGGATTTTTTTAACAAGCTACCAATGGTCGAATGTTGTTGAATGTATAGGCATTCCATGCGGCTACCTCCTGAAGCCGCTAAAACAAAACCAACCAGTAGTTTGTCCACCGTTGGACAAAAATAAAACGGCGGCTGTATGAACCGTCGTTCTATCTAAAAGGACGTATAAAAGCATTACTGCTGACAACGGTTTTTTTTTACCGCCAAGCAGCATATATTGTTATTTACCTGTTCATAGGAACTGATAAACCTTGCAATACGTTTTACTGTACCTGTTACAAATTCTTTAGGAACAGTAAAATGTAGTGAGGTGATTAATTATGCGTAAAACAGAAGATAAATACGATTTCAGAGCCTTTGGTCTTGCCATCAAAGCGGCAAGGATGAAACAAGGTCTGACCCGTGAACAGGTGGGAGCAAAAATTGAAATTGACCCACGCTATCTGACGAATATTGAGAATAAAGGGCAGCACCCAAGTTTACAGGTGTTTTATGACCTTGTAACTCTACTTAATGTGTCTGTTGATGAAATTTTCCTGCCGACCAGTGACAAAGTAAAAAGCACTCGCCGCAGACAGTTGGAACAACAGCTTGATACTTTCGACGACAAAGATATGGTTGTCATGGAGAGCGTCGCTGCTGGTATCATCAAATCAAAGGAAGTGGGGGAAGATTAGTTCCTCCATTTTTATTTGCCTGCCAATCATACGGGATATGGTGATAGGTAATAAAATGAGCCGATAATCTATGAGATATGAAATCCTCTGAATTATCGGCTCTGCATCTAAGTGTCTGGCTCTTTGATTACTGTTATTTTTAATTTGCTGGCATTAATTAGGTTTTCCTGTTTGCATTTTGGACAATACAGTGGAAAATTTATCAACTTAGTATCCGTTCTGATTTTTGTTCTTGTTTTATTCTTGCATATAGGACAGTATATCCATTTTGCTGTTCCCATTTGTTTCCTTTCTGATATACTATTTTAATGTAAATTCACATGCCAAATAATAAGTGTCATAATCCCAATCTTTAGGGGATTCGAAATAAGAAATACTTACTATTATTCTATAGTGCCTGATGGGAGTTCGCCATAAACCGAGGAAATATCAAATGGTAAACTTAATCTTTCGGTGGGATTTATAACTGCATCATCTTCGTTATCTTTTGATGGGTCATAAAGTTGAGTTAATTGATACCATGTTTCTGATTGCTCCGCTTCAATTTCAAAATAGGCTTTAGAATAATGATACTCTTTGTTGGAGTTATTTTCTAAAAAAATTTTGCGTTTTCTAAGTCAGAATACTCTTTTTCACTTGATGTAAGCTCAACATCTGATAAAGTATTAATTTTTTCCTCAGTTCCATAGGACGAAACCTCATAATTCTCTTTGAAATCCTGTGATGATATTATTTCTTCATCTGATGTTGAATTGCACCCGGACAAAATGCTTGTGACAGTTATTAAAATAATACAGATAATTTTTTTCATAATCGAAACCTCCTTTATAAGTGCTTAATGCAATTATATGGGGAAAATGTCTATTTTTCATCAACATATGCAATTTTTATACAAGCTGTAACACAGGCTCCCCCCTTATGATTATTTGAAATTTTTATTGTACCTCCATGCCTTTCACATAATATTTTACAAATGTTTAATCCCAGACCTAGATGTTCAGACGTAGTATCTTGCGATGGTTTATAAAATGGTAATGTTACACGTTCTATATCCGTACTTTTGAAACCACAGCCATCGTCAGAGACCGTAATCAATAAAAATTCCTCCTGTTTATTTACATCAATAGCTATCATCGACTTAGCATATCTAATGCTATTAGACAACAGGTTTTCATAAATTTGTATGATAATTTCAAGATTGATAAATAGAGTTTGCTGTTTATTACAATTTGTTTTAATCGTATATTCTATATCAGAACAGAGCATTTCCGTTGTATTTGATAAGGTTTTTAATAAGAAGTCAAAGTTTATGTTTTCTTTTTCGATTTCTATATCTTCTAAACGGTATAAGTTTGTCATAGCACTAACGTATTTTTCAAGCCGTTCCACATTGTTGCGTACTGTTGATAATTCGTCGAGTACCTCCTGTTGAGAAACTAATCCTTTGGGAATAAATGATAACAACATTGTGGTATGTCCTTTTAGTATTGTTAAAGGCGTGCGTAAATCATGTGAAAAAGCAGCATTTAATCTCCTTTGTTCAGTAAATTGCCGTATCATTTTTGGTTGTTTTGATATAAACAATTTTTCATCTTCTCAAATGCAAGACACAGCCTCCCCATCTCGTCTTTATAAGGGTAAGGCAACGTAAAATCCAGTTCGTTGTTTTCGACTTTTCTGTATGCATTCGTCAGTAACTTTATGGGTCTTACTAATTTTCGGTTTACAAAGATAGTCACACAAAGAATCATGCTAATTGAAAGAACAATAGGAATGGTGACAATATTAACCACACCTAGAGCAGAATCCACAATTCTATCATGTTTAGTAAACTTTGGTGAAACTTCAATGTAAGAAACATGATTAGGATAAATATATTCTTGTACTGGACGTTCCTTTTGATAGTCTACAACAAAATTACATACTTCCTTTTCACTTGCATTATATATTGTGTATTCTGTTTGGTCTTTGTTATATTTCGCTGTAAATGAACCATTTTCAGGTATATCATACCTTGTTGTCATGTCCTCATATTTATAGTTAAGGTTTATTCTGTAATCATCTACAAGAGTAATAGATATAACACCTATTACAATACCAATCACTAAGGAAATAAGAGCATAAAAAACAAACGAATTTTTAATACTCATGTTGTCAATATAATGCCTTGAATTTTTTCGCCTTACTTTTTCCATTTATATCCGCACCCCCAGACAGTTTCTATATAAGGATTGTCGCCTATAGAAAGGAATTTTGTTCTTATCCGGCGTATATGTTCTGTAATAACAGAATTGTCGCCAGAACCATCTAAGCCCATACTTTTTCATAAATTGTCTCACGATCAAAAATAATCCCCTTGTTTTGTGAAAGAAATTCAATAATATCAAACTCTTTCTTCGTAAAATTTATTTCAGCATTTCTATAAAAAACAACTCGTGATGAATAATCAATTACTATATTATTATCGAACTGAACTATTGCGGACGAACCATGTCTTTTTTCTCTCCGCAAATGTGCAGCAACTCTGGCTTCTAATTCATCAACGGAGAAAGGCTTTACAACATAGTCGTCACCACCGACAGCAAATCCTTTGATTTTATCACAGTCCTCAATCCGAGCTGTTAAAAAAATAATAGGACAGGACACAAAATTCCTGATTTTTTCACAAATTGTAAAACCATTCATATCTGGCATATTTATATCTAATAAAATAATATCTGGATGTTTTGTGATTGCATTCAGTGCTTCTTTTCCGTTAATTGCTGTGTATACTACATAACCAATTTTGCAAAAATATTGATTTAGCATTGATACAATATCTCTTTCGTCGTCTACAATCAAAATGCTCTGTGCCATATCTCGTTCCTCCTTAGAAATATATCTTATCATTGAAAAAGCAATTTTTTATCAACTATGTCCACATACTACTGTTAAAAATTGATAGATTTTAGCTATTTTAATTATTATAATCTCTTAAACGAAATGTAACAACTATATTAATCAGCTTGCAAATCATACCGAAATGAGGCTTGCGGAGCATACTATACGGTTTATGACGCAAGCCTTGATTATTTATTCTACAATCTTCCAGTTATCGTCCTTATGAAGCATAAGCTCATACTGTGAGATTTGTGTCATTTTCGACTTGTTATCCAGATACTTCACAGACACACTGACCTTGAGGTTATCGCCGTCTTTGGTAAAGACAGGGTTTACCAGTTCCGAAAATACATAGTCGCCCGGAAACAGGAGCAAGCACACCGTCTTTGACGTAATAGGCAAGTTCTTTTTCCGTAGCTGTCGGATACAGCTTAAAGAATGTTTCCAAGAAAGCGGTAGCGTCCTTGACTGTGTCGGAACTGACACTGACATCTGCTTCCTGTACTTTCGGTTCATACTTTGATTTCTGTACCGCCGGAGCAAGGGTTGGATTCTGGGTAATGACCATTGCACCGTCCTTATCCACATGAACGGTCACGGTGTAGTTTTCTGTGACTGCCTGTGTCTGTTCTCCCTCTTTTACCTGCTGATCTACTTCGTAGGCAACGGTAAAATCGTTCATTCCAGACTGTTCCACATTCCAGACCAGCACATTTGTAACCGTAACACTGGTTGGTATGTCCGTTCTGATGGTATCAGCGTTCAAGTCCTGTAATTCTTTGGTAAGGTATTTACTGATTTCTGTTGTCCTTGCTTCAATGGCTTCCTTGCTGGTATCCCATGAGTAGTAGGCTTTCGCAAAGTTCTTGACGAAATTCTCAATACCGTTGGTATCGTTCAATCTTAGCTGAATGATTTCTTTTTCATGTACCGTGTGGGTGTCAATGGCGGTAAAGTTCTTATACACACCAAAGCTGGTGCTTACCAGAAGCACGCCCACAACAGCAGGACAGATTTCTTATGTGTCCCGACTTTCATGGTACGCACTTTCTTATTCTTAGGTGCTTTCTCTGTTTTTCTTTTTTCTTAAACATATTTCAAGTCCTTTCTATTGTTTGATTCTTCCGGCACAAATGATGTGCTGTTGCCAGTAGGCAGAGGTCAAATCGGTATAGCCGATTGGATTTCCGGCATGATACATCTGATTGTTTCCCACATAGATTCCTACATGGGTAACATAGTCACTGGTATTATAAGTGGAATGGAAAAAGACCAAATCGCCAGCCTGTGCCTGTGACAATGGGATATGCTGGGTTGCGTCATACTGTGCCTGTGCAGTTCGTGGCAGGCTGATTCCGGCTTTTCCGTAGCACCACTGGGTAAGACCAGAACAGTCAAAAGAGGTGTTCGGATTACTGCCACCATAGACATATTTCCAACCTTGATATTTCAATGCTTCATTCATAACCGCCTGTACCGTTTCGTTGCTGAACTGCTTCACGGTCAGATATTGGTTGACCAGCTCCACATAAAACATATTTCCGTAGTTATAACGCCAGCCACCATTTTTACTGACAGCTATCGGATTGGTATAGGTCACTTTTGTACCGCCAGATTTGTTTCTTGCGAAATTCTCTGCAAGATTGAAACTGTGCTTTTCCCCATTCTTCGCCACATAGTCAGCATAGCCACCGCCATAGTTATAAGACTGAATGACCACGTTAATGTCTGTCATACCTTTCCCTTTACAGGAAGAAAGCAGGGACGCAAAATATTTACACCCCTGCTTGATAGATTCCTCTGTACTTAATGAGTTCGGCGGTAACCCCAGACTTTCACTGGACTGCATGACATCGGTAGCCGTACCGCCACTTTCCACCTGTATGATGGCAAGCAGGACGTTTACATACTCCGAAATACCGTTTTCTCTGGCGTATTTTTCTACCATCGGCTGATGTTTGAGGACATCGGCTGACAGGTTCATGCCAGAATAAACAGGCGAATAGCTGTTTGAATTGTCGTCATCTTCGGCGGAAATCAATATCCCGAAAAAGAGGACAATAGAGAAAAGGACAGGAAATATCGTACCTATGATAAGGATACGTTTTAATCTCATTTCTTCCGTCCTTTCTCTGATTGTTTCGTAACAGTCTTACGGGCAGATTTCCCATTGACCTGTGTTTTCTGTACCGTAGATTTCTTATGATTGCTGATGGATTCCGCTACGTTTGTCTGGTTCTTTCTGGCAACCGATTTGACCTGCTGTTCCTGTCTGATATTGGTTCGGACAGTTTCTTTTCCAGCCTTGACTTCTGCATTTTTTATCACAGGAGAAGTAGCAGGACGCTTCATATCCGGCTTTATGACCGTATCGGTCTGTGCTGTTTTTGGAACAGGTGTGGCAACAGGGCGTTCATGGCTTCTGGTAGCTCCGGCTGTCGCTGATCCATTCGCATGAACTGTCTGCCTTGCTTCTTGTGCTTTCTGTAATTCCTGCTTTTTCTGTGAGATATTTTCCCTGTGCAGGTTACGTTTCTGTGTACGCTGTTCCTGTCGGTTTTCCCGTTCTTCCACAACGCCACGCTTAAAGTCAGATACGTTATCCTTTGCTTTCTGTTTGGCAGAGTGGACAGCATAACCAGCCTGTGTCGGCAAGTCTTTCACATTTTCTTTCAGAGAGGAAGCACCGTCACGGACTTTATTTTTTGTATCCATTACAGCACCTACCGCAGAACCGACACGGCTTCCCACGGAAATATCATTATTCCTTTGTGGTCTGGCTGGCGTATTTTTATGTGTAGAACGAGAGTGATTATAAGCAGAACCAGCGACTGCACCAGCACCAGCTCCGACCATACTTCCTGTACCCACAGCCCTTGCAAGTCGGCGTTCCATACGTCTTGCCCGATGTCGCATGAATACCATCGGTCTACGAAATATCCGGCGACCTATCTGCTGGCTGTCATTGGCATTAAGGCTGAACATACTCATTAGTTCTCCGAGCTTCATATAGATTCCGGCAAAGCAGATTATCTGCAAAAATGCACCATGAAGAACGGATAATCCGTGGAAATGTTGTAGAACATACTGGAAATCGAAAATGCCACGGTCACAATCAGTGTGATTCCGGCTCTTGTCATAATGGCGTTGAACACACGGACAACTGCCTGTTTCGCCATGTTCTCATAGGTCGGTATCATGGACAGCAAAAAGCTGACAGGTAAAAACATGGCATATATGATAAAAAGTATCTGGGAAAATAACATCATGCCGGTAAGCAGGAAGATAAAGATTGTGATACCGAGATTGAAAATGAGCAGGAAGAACACCATGCCAAGACGGTTGACGACCTGTGGAATGGTAAGGTTGTCATTGTCGTTATCCTCAATCTCTGTTTTCACAACATTTTCCCTTGTTTCCCCATCTTCATCGGACGGCTGGCAGATACCAGAGCTTCTACACGGTCAGTCCCGATTTCTTCGGTATCGCTGTTCCCGAACTGCAACAACAGCCACGGTTTTTCTACCTGTATCGCAAAAAGGCTGTCACGGATAAGGTCTACGCTGTCCTTGCCTTTGCTTTGTGAATCGGGGAGCATGATTTTTGTCCCCAAGTCCAGAGAAGCGGTGCTGATGTCCGAACTGAAATCATTGATTTTCTGGATATAATTGGGAGCATAAGCAATAAAGGACGCAGACACAATGAACACCACCACAAAGTTGATAACAGCGTGAAGTGCCTTGCTTGTTTCCCGTTTGAGAAGCCCTGTATAGGCGGTATAAACACCTACAATCAGAATGATAATGAGCAGGAATCCCACATAAAATCCACTGCTGGAAAATCCGTTTTCGGTTACTCCGGCAAGTGTCTGGATACTTTTCCCGATACTGTCAGCCATGTCATTGATAAAGTCCAGCTTATACGCCTGTTGCACCACATATCCTGTGGCATTGCTAAGATACAGGCTGATTGTCCAGACAAAATTTGTGATACAGTAAAGCCCGTACTGCACCGATTTTCCAATGCCGTCCAGCCAGTTCCACGGAAGCCAAGACCAGCTATTGTCCACATAGAAATCAAGCTGATAATTGGAAAGCGGATACTTTGAATACAGGTTGTCTGCATTGACCGTATCATCGACCAGTCCAGACGCATGAGCTACCGTCCCAAGCAGGGACAGCAGTACCAGCATGACGGTCACGGCAAGCAGAACCAGTTTCAGTACATGGAATACCTTTTCTTTTGTGACAGATTTCATCATTCCAAATCCACCTCACTTTTTATCGGCGGTCTGGTATCAAAGGCATGGAGCAGTTCTACAAAGACAGGGTGTATCTGTACCACGCCGACACGCCCGTATAAATCCTGCATTAAGCATTGTCCGTTCTCCAAATCCCTCAACCGTTTCTGGTTGTTTTCGTCCTCACTGTCCAGTCCGAAAAACTCTAAGGTCTGTTTGATTTCATTGGTATCTGTGGAGCGGAACGCAAACTTTAAACCGATGTTATTTTTTAGGCTTTCTTTCGATACGTCCCCAGAGGATTGTGTTACGAAATAAACTCCGGCGTTCATGGCTCTACCAGCACGCACCAGCTTATTTGAGAGTGTTTCACCCTGTGCCACATTTAAGAACGCCCATGCTTCATCAAGGTCTACAATCTTAAAAATGCTTCGGTCTGAATGGATAAAGTCTAAGGCAAAGGTAGATATTACAATCAACATTGCCACCGATAATAATTCAATGGTCGTGTATTCGTCAAAAGTAGTATCTTTATCCGGCAGAACCAAATCCGCAACCTGTATGATATTGAGCTGGTTATCCAAACTGATAGTATTTTTCGCTGTTCCGTCTGAAAAGAGCAGGTGTGCAAAATCATAATTTGTAAAACTGTCAATATGATTTGCGATATGGTATGAAATAGGCGTATTTTCTTTCCGTAATTCTGTGATAACATTTAGCAATCCTCTTTGTTCACTTTCTGATACTTTGCTGATTGCACTGATAAGCACAGGGAACTTGTCTCCATCACGGGTTGAGATACCTGTTAAAAATGTTAAAATTTCTTTTGCCAGTGTAGCTCCGTCCTCTTTATCTTTCATAATTACAAACGGGTCAAGAAGCCCTGCATTTTCCTTGTCGCTAGTAAGATTTACAATGTTGATTTCCTCTGCAATCTCCGGCAGTGTTTCTTTCCAGTTTCCACGCTCACTTTTCGGGTCTAGGATAACTGCCTGTCCACCGAACAGAACGGAATAATACACCAGCAGGTTATTACAGAATGATTTTCCACCACCAAGCGAACCCACAAAGCAGAAGCCAACGCATTTGTGACCGTACCTTTTACCCCTTGACTGGCAAGGGACGGTTGCAGGTAGACATTTCTTCCTGTATCCACGGAATATCCGATATAGATTCCTGTATTTTCGCCCAACATCTGGGTAGCACCGAAGCCAAGTCCGGCTAAAAAATCGGATTTCACATACTGGATATAATCATTGATATAACGCTTGCTGGCAGGAAGAAACTCTCCATGCAGTCCCATCATATCTCCGGCAGGACGTACCAGCTTCACATTCAAATCATCGTAAAAGTCCTTGACTTCATCACAACGGCGTTTCAGTTCGTCAAGATCGGGTGCAGACACCCGTATGACGTAACTTAACTTGTACATACTTTCCTTGCTCTGGTCTAAATCTGTTTCCAGTTCATCGACACTGTCCAAGGCTTCCACCACATTTGAACTTGTTTCATTTCCGGCTTGATAGGCGTGATTGTCCAAGTCCTTTAATTCCTTTTTCTTGTTGCGGACAGTGGTTAAGGCTTTCTTATTCCCGACAATCTCAACATTCATGGACGTATCCACAGGGAATGTGAACTGCTGTTGCTGGAAATAAAAGATTTCCGATGATGGGAAGTCCAGCTCCCCGACAATCGCATTGACCGTAAAGTAGGACACATAGCTTTCATTGTCCTCATGTTCCAGACGCAAATATCGCTTGCTTTCTTCCACCACGCAACGGGTAGGACGGATAAGGTCATAATACTTAATCAGTGTTTCTCTTTTTAATTTTCTTTTTGGAAGAGGATACACATAATCTTCATAAGCTATCCCGTCCCTGCCGTAGAGGTGTTCCATCAGATAGGCAAAATCTTTGGCTTCCAGTCGGCGGATTTTGAATCTACGGGAGATTTTGTTTTCCAGCAGTTTTTCCATCTTCGCATAACGGTTGATTTCATCATTGCTCATGGAAACAAAGTCATTCATCAGCGTATGCCTTACCTCATTCAAAAACTCACGGAATGTCAGAAATACCGATTTTTGATGTTCTTCAGATTGACTTCGTCCTCTGTGACCATGAGCTTGAATCCCAGAAAGAAACGGTAATCCACTTGATTGTCGCCTATCATGGATACAAGGGCTTCGGTCTGGTCGTCTATCTTTTGGATTGCTACCTCACGGAGCTTTCCAGTTACCAGCTTCTTTGACTGTTCCTGTATGCTTCGGATTGAACTTTCCGTTGCAATCTGTAACGCATGAATCTTTCCCTCACGGGACTGTGCGATAAGCTGACGGAAGCTGTCATGCACAAGGTATTTCTGTTCTGGGGATAAGAACGAATAATTGTAAGGTATCAGCTCATAGTAGGCGAACACCTCATTGTCCTTATTCCAGACAAGGTTATTGTCGATATATTTCATCGGGAACATAGGTCACACTCCTTACTGCCGTGATAGTTTCCTCAAATTTCTGCTTATGCAGGTTCACGGCTTTTCCGGCATAAGTCACTTTGGGACGCAGGGCATACAGAACCATCGTCTTGATGTAACTGTATGGCTTTTTCCCGTCAAAGGTTTTCTGTGACATAAACCATGTGAGGGCAACGGGAATCCCGAAATATTTCAAAAACGCACCCTCAATCATGGAAAGTGGCGGTACATCTGCAAACAAAATAATGATAAATTCCGTCAGCACAAACCATGTAATCTGGGTAAAGGTTACAGGGAATGGCAGGTTGACATCATTGATGGCATACAGAACCTTTTCCACGTTCCAGATACTTGTATAACTTCGGATTTTCTTCACTTGTAAATGCTCCTTTCTTCATTTTCCTAACAACAGGGACAGCCGGAATACAGAATGATGTCGTCCTTATGTTCCACCAGCTCTTCCAGACTTCCATAGCAGGATATAAAACTGTCCAAGTCGTCCAGCAGGTAATCCGGTAATTCTTCCAACTGCTCATAGATACGGTTCAGTTCTTCGATGGAAATGTATTCGCTAATCTCCATCGGGAAGTTGTCCGTATCATGGATTGCGTATTCTTCGTACTCTGCATTTAAGCCGATACGTTCTGCAATCACTTCTTCGTCCAACGGAAAAGAGAACCAGTCCCCGACCAGTTCTCCCTCATTGTACTTGCCAAGATTGGCTATATAGACTTGCATATCATCAATCATAAGCGGTCACTTCCTTTCACTCATTGTATTCATAAAATCTGCCATGCACACACAGGAAATGTTCTGATGTTTCTTCCATATCTGAACAGTTCCGATGGTATGTAATATTGCAAAGTCCGGCTTCCAGCTCTTGCAGGTTTGAAAACCATTCTCTTTGAATTGCAGGTATATCTTCGGGTGGGATTTCACTCTCCGAAATCGCAAGGCAGATATTGTTTAACAGGTCAAGGTCTGTATCTTGCAGGATTTCAAAAGGGAAATCATAATCACTGATAAGATAACGGTCACTGTCCGGCGGTAAGCCAATGGATTGTTTTAATGCTTCTATGTTGCAGGGAAGTGTAAACCATGCACAGCCTGTATCTTTTTCCTGTTCATCAAGATTGATAACAAATACTTTCATTTCTGCCATAAGCAATGCCACCTGTCAAAGTTTGAACATACCATTGTTGCAGAGAGCATAACGTCCTTTTTCTTCCAGTTCATGGGCGTAGGCTTCCAGATTAAAGTATTTCTTTCCTTTTTCGGATAGAGCAGAAAATTCAATGTTATGCTCCAAGCGGTAACGGGCAACGTCCATGATGTTGTGACACTCTGGATAAAACAGAAATTCTTCCGACTTCTGCAATAAATCCTCAACACCGCCACAGTAGGGAATCAACTCTTTATAAGCCTGCTGAACCTCTGGCGATAAATCCGTGTAAGCAAAGTACAGCTTGTTTAATCGTCTGACAGATGTTGTCCTTACAATGTCGCCAGCAAAAGGGAGCTTCATATCTGTGATTTGATAATCGCCACTGTCAGCTTCCACGCCGAGCAGGTCACGGAACAGCTCATAATCAATGGGTAAATCGAACCAGCGAGAGGTTTTATCCTCTGCTGATTTGGTCGTTTCAATCAATACGCTACATTCTTCCATCGTAATTCAGTCCTTTCTTCTAATTTTGAGTATGAAAAAAGCAGTCGATCATAACTGAAAGACTGCTTAACTCTAAAACAATATTAAAGCGTTTCTTCTTTTAAATTCTGACTCAAAAGGGATTTTAACTCTTTTACATCATTTTCAGACAAATCATTTTGATTAACAAGAACCATTTCATTTTTTATTGTTCTGATATATATGTAATTTCTGAAAATCCCCCAACATTTAAAGGCGTTCCAATGATTAGTCCCGTTACCGATATCAGAACTAACTGTAATACCATCGGTATCAAAACAATATTCACGTTTTCCCGAAGTCAATTTATTATCCATCTTTGAATGAACAATATTTATTACTTTTTTCTGAAATGTGTTAGCTCCGTTTATGATAATCCAGATAAAGAAAACCGAAAATAATAATCCAATAATACCATATCCAATACGACTATTCATAAAACAAAGAATCGTATATATTAACATTATGACAGCCATCACAGACGATAACCCTGTTGCAAATTTACGTTTCTTTACATTTTTATCACTGGCTAAAACGATTTCTTTTAAAATATCTTGTTCTTGCTGTCCGATTTCAATACTGTATCTAACCATAATAAGAATCTCCTTTAAACATTTTAATGATATTAGTATATTACCACAAGTTTGTGTTCAAAATGTGGGATTCTTAATTTTACGCTCCAATAATCTTATTAAATAACTGTAACAATACGTCTTTTACGCCGGACGCATTGAATACAAGACCAACGGCGACTAAGGCAACTACCAAAAATCCGATAAGTTTGGAAAACTCACGCTTGAATCCCAAGTAGATTCCGATAACAACAATCGCCATCAGCACAAGGCTCTGTGCGTTGCTTAAAAACCAGTTATAAAGGTTCTGTCCAAAATTCATGCTTTCTTTTCTCCTTTCAGTTCCATCATTTTTCGGTCAGACTGTCTGCCAGCCTGTAAAATACACATGGCAATCACGCCAACTGTTCCCCCGAAAGAGAAGAACAGGAAGTCAAATAATAATCGTTGCATTTTTCAATTCTCCTTTTCTAAAATCACATCTTCGGTAGATGTGGTCTGTTGTTCGATTATCTTGTAATGCTTTTCTGTCAGTTTCGTGGATTTACGGATTTCTTTCAGATAATCAATCCCTGTTTTCGCTGTGATTGTTTCCAGCATTTTGAGTGTCGGGTCAACCTGCCGTTGAATCCAGCGTAGGGTTCTGTCCAGTGTGTAGGGTTCGGGTTTGGTCGTGAGCTTTAACGGCTCTCTGTTTTCCCCGATGAACCACGCCCAGCGGACAGATAATTTCCAGTCGCTCCGTTTTTTGTCTGCTTCCTTATCCACGAAGCGTACATAACGGTTGATAATAGAAAATGCCGTCCGTTCAGCGTCATAGTAAGTCAGCAGGTCACGGACAGCATAATAAGCACGTTCATTTTTCAACCGTATTTCAAATCTGTTTTTTATGGGTGCTTCCTCAATGGGAATCCCAAGTTTGATGTACTGCTCATAGCTTTTTTCATAGACACAGAAGTACACCTCACTTTTCAGTGAACCGATATAAAGCGTATACCCATACCAGCCTTGTCCTGTTCCTCATGCTTGACCAGTTCGCCGGAAGCATAGGACTTAAAGGAACGGAACACCGATACACATTCCTCATTCCGGCATTTTTCGGTCAGTTCTGGAATATCTAACATTCCCGTATGGTCATTGATGGCAAGGTCAAGGCGTTTCATCACACCACCGTCCACCAGAGCGTCCATAAGGAAATCATACCAGCTCCGTTCCTGTGCCAGCAGATAACTTTCAAACTGGCGACAGCCTTTTCCTTTCAGTTCCAGCAGGACACCTTTTTCTTCATCGGGAGAAGTATATACGAAAATATCTCCGATGTAGTAGTGTTCTGTATAACTGTAATGCCCGAAGTCCTCATGTATCATGTACTGAATATTGAGCTGTAAAATATCTTTGATGATGTGTCCAATATCCAGTGTCGGAAACCGTATCCTCACATAATCAAACAGCATGGTAAGCGGTGCTTCTGGATTGAATTTTTCCAGAGCTTCCAAAAGTTTTACTTTCATTTCTTCTGTGACCGCCACCTTGCCGGATTCGATACGGCTTAAATGTTCACGGCTGATTCCAGCCATGACCGCAAGTTTCGTCTGGGATACACCGTACTGCAAACGCCTGTCTGCAAAATCCTGTATCCACTCTGTATCATTCAGTGCGATACCCCCTTTACGAAAAAACTGTGACATTTTTTATCCGATGTCACAGCAATAAAAAAAGCTACCAAACGCTTGATTTCAGCCAAGAATCGGTAACTTTTGTGTATGTTTCCTTGTGATTTGTGCCCCTCTGTTAGATACCGAGGGGCTTAATATATGCTGGCGTGGCTACCGCCACACCAGCAAGGCTAGTCCGTACCTGTGGCTTTCGCTCCGCACGCCACCTGTCCGTCCTGCCTTATGTGTGCAAGTTTCCCAATCGTACCCAAGAAATCATAGCTTTTGGGTACAAGGGGAGTATAAAATTCCGATATGACACTTGTTCCTACATCACAGTATCCACGCCCTTTGATTTGCTTCTGGAAAAACTGCTTTTTCACATCACTTCCAAAGAGCATACCATAGCCAAGTTCACTCAGCCGACCAAGTCCCACACGGAAATTGAAATTATCTCTGATACCATCTCCGAAATATTTTGCGTCTGGACGCTGGCAAGCCACAATCAGAAAGTATCCAGCCTGTCTGCCGAGCATAACGATTTTCTTTAGCTGGCTTAACAGGGCAGTGCTTTCCTTTGTCGTCAGCATTTCCAAAAACGCCACATATTCATCAAAGATAAGGAATTGTGGAGCAAGCCCCAGATAAGCATAGTTTTCTCCTGTGCGGTAGTTCGGGTGCAGTTTCATTTCTTCTGAGCGTGTGACCATGCCCTCATAAAAGGCATTGACGCAGTCAATCATATCGTCTTTCGTGTGGTAGACATTTCCCATGACTGTTCCCAAATCTGCAAGGTCAGCGTTCTTCGGGTCAAGAATGTATAAATCCGCATTGGTTCTAAGCAGGGCTTCAATGATGGTCAACAGAAAATAGGTCTTTCCACCGCCAGTACCACCACAGATAAGGCATGGGGAAGTGAATCATATTCCCACACCAGATTTTTCATTAACCGCAGACCGCCGTTTTCAGCAATCACTTCATCAATCGAAATACGGTTCGCTATCATATCATAGAGCAGGGTATATTCGATATAGCCGTCATGCAGTGTCTTGTCGGTCAGTTCACAGTACAGCCCCGATTCCAGTTTATCCTCTAAGGACAGGAGCTGTTCTTGATATTTTCCCATTGTGATTTCACACAAAATATGCAACAATCCATTGTCCATCTGATAATAGATTTTCGGAAACCACACGATTTTTTCTCTTGATCTGCTTTGCAGGTCAGTGAAAAAACCGCTGTCTTTGGTGTTCTCCGCTTCATACCATTTATTTTCCAGCACCATACGAGCCAGCTTTTGTCTGTGTAGCAACCGCTTGATATGGTCATATCCGTAACGGTAATAGAGAAAAGAGACCAATGCACAAACACCAGTCGCTATCAGAAATGTAATGGAATTGTAGGCAGTCCAAGTAATTCCGGCATGGAGCAGGTTAAAATCTTTCCAGTCGGTAACAAGAAGCTGTCGCAGGTTCAGTAGCAGTAACACCGCAACGAACAGGAGCAACAGCCAGCTAATACAAAAGTGATAGACCAGCGATTTGTCACTGGCACGAATCCTGTTACCTTTCTTTTCCACGTCATACGCTAACACCTCTTATTTCTTCGGCGGTTGCTGTGGAGCATTGTTCTGTGGATTTCCGGCATGAGTGCCTTTGTTCTTCAAAACAATATCGTCTGCTTTTACATACCAGTCCACATCTGCACCACGGTAATTTGCATTGGCTACCGTATCTGCAACAGGATTGATAAGTTCCACTTCGGCGTTGTAGTCATAGTCCTTTAACGGAACAGTCGCCGGAACGGATACCTGTATCATGCGTCCCTGTGTGTTGCACTTCAAATCGTAAGTACGCTCCTTGATTTCTTCACTGACCGTTCCATCTTCATTCTGTACATGAACCTCACGGCGTAATGCGGAGAACTTCAACACTCCAAAAGTCTTTTCTTTATCAATGACGATTCCATTTGCTAATCTCATAATCTGAATACCCCCTTATTTACTTTCTGCTGGTAACATATCGTCTGCAAGCAGGATATAATTGACAAATCCACGTTCCCCGATTTTATAACCATCGGTAGTGATTCGTGGGTTGATAAGTTTTACTTTCTGTTCCGGCGAAAAATGTTTTTCACCAGCTTTGGCAGGAAGCACAACGACAACATCATCAGCTCTCTGCACATCGGAATACAGGTTGTAGCTTCTGGTAATGACAGCCATACGCCCGTTGATTCTCTGCTGTTCCGTAGTATTTTCTCCGGCAAACTCCAAGTTCCCGAATGTCTTTTCCATGTTTGGTACGACAAATCTTAATTCCATAAATGATTGACCTCTTTTCTTTCTGTTTTATTTTCTTTCCTGCTGTACTTTGTGGGGAGCTACACTCCCCACGCCCCTAGTGGACTTCACGCTCCCGTAAATCAGAGCTTCACGGGAGCGTGAAGTTGTAAAAAGGGTGGCGACCTTGAACGCTCTACCAACCGCTACATTACCGCCTTATGATTTCTTTTTACGACGTTTGAAGTAAAGCATACCGCCAAGCCCTACGCAGGAAAGACCGAGCATGGCAAGATAAGCATAGATATTGGTATTGTCGCCTGTTTTGGGCTGTCACTTGTCTTAGTAACCATAGATGGTGTATCCGGCGTGTCGGTATCCTTTGGTGTGTCTGGGACTTCCGGCACTTCCTTGATTGTCACAGTCTGTCCATCGTCTGTGATGTCCTTATGTTCTGTCACTTTCTTTGGTTCGTCTGGATTGGTCATATCGTATAATTCCTCAAATGTGACAAGGCTCTTGCCACCAAGAGAAGAACCATCAAAAGTAAATGCAATCTCAACTGTCATTTTTTCATTGTCGGCTGTAAACTCATAATCATTGGATACTTTCTTTCCATCAATCAGAAGTTCTGCATTTTCCTCTTTTAACATCTGCCAGCCGGAAAGTTTGTATTTTGTTCCAACTTCCAGCCCATCTAATGTGACTTTATCCACAATCGTTACATCTTTTCCGGCTTCGATTTCTTTCTTGCCGTTCTTGTCCGTAGCGGTCGTATGGATTTTGATGATACGTTCTGTGATAAGAACAGTCTGTCCATCATCGTTGATGTCTTTATGTTCGGCAACCTTGACAGGCTCTTTCGGATTGCTTATATCGTACAATTCCTCAAAAGTAACAAGGTTCTGACCGCCAAGAGCTGAACCGTCAAAACTGTAAGTAATCTCAACCGTCATTTTTCACTGTCAGCAGTGAAAGTATAATTACTGTCTACACGTTTCCCGTCAATCAGAAGTTCGGCGTTTTCTTCCTTTAACATCTGCCAGCCGGAAAGTTTATATTTTGTTCCAGCTTCCAAGCCATCAAGTGTGACTTTGTCCATGATCTTGATGTCCTTTCCGGCAACAATCATTTTTTCGCCTGTTTTCTTGTCGGTCGCTGTGGTATGGATTGTGATTTCTTTTTCGTATTCATCAGTAAGTGTCCCTAAATCTACGGTCACTTTATTTCTGGATACGACCACCTCAAAGGCTGGAATCAGCTTAAATCCGGCGTTGGAATCACACTTTAATTCCTCAATCACATAGGTATCATAGAGTAATGCACCTTTGCTGTCGTCTGGTTCAGATGTCCCAAACCATACACCGTCCTCACTGGATTTTCCGGCATTGGTATTGACCTTGTGGGAAGCCCAGCTTGAAGCAGTAGAGAACTGACCGTTTTTGTCAGTAACTACAATATGGGATTCTCCCGTTGTCTTGCTTGTAATTCTGAATGGAACACCTGCAAGACGTTTGTGTGTACCTGCACCGATTTTTACACCCTCAATATCGCCACGTTTAATCTGGTTGTAGACAGAATGGGATTTGTCGGTCAAGTCCACGATTTTCCATCTTCCGTGATAGAAAAGTCGATTGCCTTTGCACCATCTGTCAAGTAGCCCTCTGGTGCTTTGCTTTCTTCTAATCTGTAATTTCCGTAAGGGAGCAAGTCGGCAGAAGTAGAAGCAATTCCGTCAATGCCTGTCTGAATCTTCTTTACGGTTTCATTCTTGTTGTATAATTTTCCCACAACCAGTACAGGACTGTCATTTAAAGAAATGATATTGAATTCTGTGTACTGTAAGGTCGCACTTCCCTGTGCTTTGGTATCCTTTGTTTCAAGGTCACGTTTCTGGATTTTCACACCGCCACGGATAACCTTGTCAGATACGGAATACTGGTTGCTTCCAGAAAGTACGGCAAGTTCGCCATCTTCGGAAATCTGTGTAAGGTACGTTCCCTTAATCTGTTCGGAACTTCCGTCAGCCTGCATATATGCACCATCTAATAAGTAGCCGTTTGGTGCTTTTGTTTCTGTGACAGTGAGTGTACCAAGTGGCAATACATTTTTACCGTCCTGTGTATAGAAGCTGTCGCCGGATACTTTGTAGCTGTCGGCAAGTCTGGATACATAATGGATAGTTCCGTCACTGTCTTTTTCGGCAACGGTTTTGGTTGTCCATGTACGGGTAGCTTTTGCAGGTAGATTATCTGCATTGTAGTATCCGTCATAATAGCTCCATGTGAACTCTGCACCCTCTAAAGAAGCAGTTCCCTGTGGAGTAGATTTTCCTGTTTCCATGTCAATTTTGAATAAATCAATCAAAGCCTCTGTGACCTTTGGAGTGTCAGCAACAGTTAATGTCGCTGTTTTTCCAACTTCCACATTTAAGGCATGGACAGTAGAATCCAGCTTGTAACCTTTTGGTGCGGAAAGTTCTTTGATGTAAACTGTTCCGGCTTTTACCTCAACTTTTTTGGTATCGCCGTTTCCATCGGCAGTAAGTGTGGCAAGCTGCTGTTACAGCCCTTATCAGAATAGACACCAAATGTCGCACCCTCAAAGGAATAGTTGGCATTGCCATCTGTGACCGTTGGATTGGAAGAAGTCTTTTTGACCTTTGCATTTCCTACATTTAACTTCGCCCAGAACTGTCCGATGTCCTGTCCTTCGCCAGTATAAATGTAACCGCCACATTCATAGCGTCCCTTATTTGCTTTCACAAATGCTTTCGCACCAGCGTAAACTTCATTCTGTACTGCCTGTGAGATTTCATTATAGGAAGCTCTGACGTTATCGCACTGCCAGCCGAGCTGTTCACTCAACCTCTGCCAGACAACACACTGTTCCAGCAAGTATCCCTGTTTGTAATTCAAGTTCGTATGAGAAGCGGTATATTGCTTGACGTACTCTAAGGAAAGAGCAACGTCCGCAATCTGATCGCTACTCATGCGGGTGCTTGCGTCAGAACGTGTTTTATATCCATTCTTAAAACTGGTGTTGATATCCACGCAGTAGGCAGTTTCGCCCTCAACTTTCATGTGTCCCTCATTGAATGTAGATTTGATAGAACCATCATTCATAACGTGTTCAATGTAGCCGACACGTTCTGCTGATTCTGTCCAATATTGATTGCCGGAAGCATGAACCGCCGTCACTGGTAATGCCGTGAGAATGGTTGCAAAAGCAAGTGTTCCTGTCAGCAACCGCTTTACTAGCTTATTCATATTTCTTCTTTCTCCTTTCGATTTTGGGTAAAAAAATAGACGCTCATTTCTGAACGCCTAAAAATTATAAAATTGTTACATCATCAATATTCTTAAAGATTTCATCTTGTAACAAAGATAATGTTTCAAAAATTGCAGTATATTTGTTTTGATAATTTATGCCTTTTATAAATTCAACTAAAGGACTAGTAAATTTCCTAAAATTTTCAAATTCATAATCAAGGACATCTAAGCCTAGTTCTTGTTCTGGGGATAATCCAAATTCTTCTCGTTGTCTACCATATTCTTTTATTTGCAACCATACCTCATAATAGAAATCCTCAGAACCATAAGTCATGTCTGTAGAAAATGTATTTGAATAATCACCTCTTACAAAATCAACATCATATACCTGTCCAAACCATATTATACCTTTTTGGGTTAATATTCCTTCTTTTATCTCTTGAGGAAAAGTTGTTCTAATAGCTATTTCACAATCAGTACAATTATTATTTTTATATACTGAAAATTCCTTTATCATAGCATAATATTGTTTGCGAAAGATATTTAAAATAGATCGTACATCATCATTTACTGCTGTCTCATAAATTTCTATACTTTCGTTTAATAAAGTTAATATGTTTCTTGTCCTTTCATAAAAGTAAATTCTTTTATCAGCTTGAAGATATTTCAGTAATTCCTGAAGTTCCTGCTCACAACTATTTTCACCTTGAAAGGTAACATAACAATTTTCTTTTTTGTTAATTCAACTATTTTTTTCTGCAAATTTGAAATTGCAATAGAACATGGTATCCAATATTCATCTCTTGCCTTAGTTTGTGCATTTACTTTTAATTCACTTTTTTACTCGAAACAGTAACAAAATATGTAATATAAGCTCCTAATAATGTTGAAATTAAAGGCAATATTTTATCCAAAAATTGAAATAAATTATCCATCTACTAAATCCTCATTTGTTATTTTTTTATAGTATAAATCACTTCCTCCCTTTTTTAAAGTTTATTCTATTAAAAATACTAGAACTATGTAGGATAGCTTGTTTTATCTTCATATTATATTGTGTAATGTTGTTCTTACGAAGTCGCCCCAGAGCAGAAAGCCCGGTCAACGTATGATAACATCCTTCGTTTGGTAAAAGATCCTGAAGTTGCAGATCCGATTCGTTTCCTGCGGGCGCGTGAAGTTGTGCATTTCCAGCGTTTTGGTGAAGCACTGCGTTCTGTACAGGACGAATTGAATTCGAAGAACTTTTATGCGTTTAATCCGTCGTTTGATGCAAAGACTTTCTGTGCGGCACCGCAGCCAGGGGCAGGTCAGGGGAATTGCTGCACAAGATAGTAAATTAAAAATCAAAGAACAGCACACCACTGGAAAATCCCATCTGAAAAACAGGTGGGATTTTTGGGTTTACAGTAAGAAAATCTTATCCAGTCGTAAATCATTATCCCATCATAATATAGAAAAAAGACTTTCAAAAACAGAACAGTCAGAAAGGATGTTCCATGGAAGCAATGAATTATGTAAAGCCCGAACTCATCGTCGTTGCGTTCGTGCTGTATTTTTTCGGTGTTGCTTTGCGGCAGGCGCAGGCGGTGAAGAATAAGTACATTCCGCTGATCTTAGGCGGCATCAGCATGGTGCTGTGTGCGGTTTGGGTGATGGCGACGAGTGAGATTGAGACGGCGAAGGAAGGGGCGATGGCGGTTTTTACGGCGGTCACACAGGGGATTCTGGTGGCGGGGCTGAGCAATTATGTGAATCAGATTATCAAGCAGATCCATAAGCCGGAGTGAACGGCGCTTCAAAAAATCTGTGTTATGCCGGAGCAGTCGGAACCGTCAGAAAGGGGAGAATATGAGAATTGATCGGTCGTATCTTGGCAATCAGAATACGTATGCGGAAAACAATCCCAAATGTATCGTAGTCCACAACACCGACAACTTCGCAGCAGGTGCCGATGCGCGGGCACATGCGAGAGCACAGCATGACGGGAATTTCCAGAACATTTCCGCACACTATTACGTCGATGACGGTGACACAGCCTACCAGGCGGCACCGCACAGCCGGGGGTGCTGGCATGTCGGCATTAATTACGGCGGAAAAAATCTGTTTCAGCAGTACGGCAACAAAAACAGCATCGGTGTGGAGATGTGTGTGCAGGCCGGGTATAATTATGAAAAAGCATTTGAGAATACTGCGGCACTGGTGCGGGAGATCATGCGGGAGACGGGGATTCCGCTGGAAAGAGTCTATCGTCATTATGACATCTGCAGCAAATACTGTCCGAGCCATATCATGAACCGCGGTGACTGGGACCGCATGAAGCGGATGATCGGAAGCGGTGCAGGGAGCACAGGAACGGGAACAGCAGGCAGCGGAACAGGAAAAACGTATGCGCCGGGATCTATCAGGTGCAGACAGCGGCTCTCAACATCCGTCAGGCACCGGATGCGGACAGCAGGATTGCCGGAACGATCCGGGATCAGGGAAGCTACACGGTGACGGAAATCCAGAACACAAGCTGGGGACGGCTTCTCTCAGGGGCAGGCTGGGTCAACTGCCATACAGCGTATTGCCGTTATGCCGGTCCCGCAAAAGAAAAATCGGCAGAGACAGCAAAGTCATCCGGAAAGACAGTCGCAGAGGACGGAATCTGGGGCGAAAATCTGACGCGCCGTCTGCAGGAACTTTTCGGCACACCGCAGGATGGAAAAATCAGCAATCAGCTGGCCGTCAACCGGAAATTCTGTGATGGCATCACAGCCGCTGAGTGGGACAGTACGCCAAAAGGCGGATCGGCCCTTGTAAAAGAAATGCAGAAATGGGCATCGGCCGGCATGGACGCTATATCGGTCCGCAGACAATCCTCGCCTGGCAGAAAAAACTCGGCACGCCAATCGACGGCACAGTAAGCAGCCCATCCGCCATGGTAAAAAAACTGCAGAAGTGGTGCAACCAGAAATAGAAAAAAGAATACTCAAAGACCCGGTTTTGTGTTATACTGGAAGATAGTTTAAAATGAACAGAAAGAAAAAGAGCTTCAAAAAAGACTCGAAGTGTCAAATGTAAAATACAAAAGAGAAAAAATAAGGTAATTTTTGCATACAGATTCATCGGGGGGAATTGCGGCTGACAGGAGAGAACAACAGCAGATGAGAAAAAAGGCAGTAAAAAATGCAGGAATGATACGAATTTATCTGAATATGGCATGGAAACTTTTGCAGAAAAACCTGCTTAGCATCGTGATATTTGAGACGGTCTACCGCCTGTTTTCCAACCAGCTGGTTTCAAGACTCGCCAATGCGGCGATCAACTTTTCCTTAAAACAGCTGGGAACGAGTTATATGACATCGGAAAACTTCAACAAGATCATGCTGCATCCGCTGACCCTTCTGCTGATTTTTGGAATTCTGCTTGTTTTCTTTTTCTGTATGCTGTTTGAAATCTATGCTGTCATGGCGGCTCTGGAGGCCTCCTGGAAACGAAAACGGATTTCCGTTCCTGTCATGATGCTTGCCGGCGGAAGAGGAGCCGCACAGTTTGTGCGCGCCCGCCCGTGGACCTGGTTTTTCTACATGGCAGCGAGCTTCCCGTACCTTTGGCTGCACAGCAGCTACAGCGCCATCCGCAGTATGAAACTGCTTCAGGTTTCCCTGACGAAGATTTTCAATGCCTTCCCGGCATACTGGATCCCGGTGGTGCTGACGATTCTGCTTGTCGCGTTTTCGTTTGCGTTTTCCTACACCATCCCGTTCCGGTGCATGATGACGGAAAAAGAGAAAAATACCCATCTGCGGGTGCGCCAGACACTGGAAAAACGCGTGCTGCGTGAGCTTGGCATCAACGTCTCTTTCCAGGTGATGATTTTCTGATTACGTGGGTTTGTATCTGATTTCGGAACGGCTGTCGTTGCCTATGCAAGCTGGTGAAAACGCCGTCTACCGTTGTCAGTACCGTCATCGTCTACGGTGACTGGGTCAAATCGACGATGAGCCTGATCGGCGGAGCGTTCGGCCTTGTCGGAAGCATTACGTATCTGTATCTGATTTTTATCCGTTCCTCCGAAAGGCTACCAGAAGAGCCGGACAACGAAAAAGCCGAGCTCGAAGCTGGTACGCACCTTCTGTGGTCCGGTAACAGCGGTGGTTCTCACGATCGCCATGCTGGCGGGAGAAACGGTTTATCTTGTATATGCCATGCGCGCAACACGTGCAGAGGCAACGGCTTCCTCCCAGTATATTTCGGTGTCAGCGCACCGGGGCGGAGCCAGAAAAGCACCGGAAAATACGATGAGCGCGATCAAATATGCAGTGGACAGCATGTCGGATTACGCGGAGATCGATGTACAGGAGACGAGTGATGGTGAGATTGTCCTTATGCACGACACAAATCTGAAGCGGACAACCGGTCTGAATGCCAGCATCTGGACCCTGACCTACGATGAAATCAGCCAGCTCGATGCCGGTGTACGATTCAACAAAAAATTCCGCGGCGAGCAGATTCCGAAGCTGGAAGAAGTCATCGCGTACGCGAAAGGAAAAATCAACCTGAATATCGAAGTAAAATACAACGGCCACAACCAGAATATTGTCAAAAAAGTGGTGAAAATCATCGAGGACAATGACTTTGTGGATCAGTGTGTGCTGACTTCCATGAACTACAATTTCCTCAGGCAGGCAAAGAAAATCAATCCGGATATCAAGACCGGGTATACGATGAAAATGTCGTACGGAGGCCTGGAGGATATGGACGCGGCGGACTTCTTTTCTGTAAAATATACGTACATCACAGAAAGCTTTGTAGCGCATGCGCACAGTCTTGGTAAAGAAGTCTGTGCTTGGACGCTGAATTATCAGGGAGATATGCAGCGGATGGTCAACTGCGGCGTGGACAACATTATCACGGACGATCCGGAGCTGGTGCGTAAGGTTATCCTCGGAACGACCGACCGAAATCCGGGCTTTGTCAGCCTGCTTGGCTATGCACTGAAATAAATGGAGTAAAACAATGGAGGTGGAAACTTCATGCAGAGAAAGTAAACATGCCATCCCAGAAGAAAGAAAAGAAGAAAAAGAGGAAGAAAAAACTTCCTTCGGATTTTTATGATTATAACCTGCTGGCCTGCACTATTTTGCTGGTCAGCTTCGGACTGATTATGCTGTACAGCGCGAGCGCCTACGAGGCGGCCAGTACATTCAAGGGAAATGATATGTATTATTTCACGCATCAGGCGGGGCTTTCTGCTATTGTTCTGGTGGGTATTGTGATATTGTCGAAGTTTGTAGATTATCATAGTGTATGGTTCCAGCGGATTGCAGCACTGGTATACTGGGGAAGTCTCCTTCTGATGGCGGCGGTAAGGTTTACGCCGCTTGGTTATGAAGCCTACGGGGCGAGAAGATGGCTCCGGATCGGCGGTGTCAGTCTTCAGCTGCGGAGATTGGAAAGCTGGGGCTGATTCTGTATTTGCCATACATTATCCTGAAGATGGGAAAAAATATGCGTACCATCCGCGCAAAAGCGATTGTCCTCGGACTTGGCGTGCTGCAGGCGCTGGCTGCGTGGATTCTGACGGACAACCTGAGTACCGCCATTATTCTGGGACTCATCGCCTGCGTCATTTTGTTTCTTGCGGACCCGGAGGTAAAATTTTATGCGCGTGTGATTCCGGGCGCGGCGGTAATTGGCGTTTTTGCGATTATCATTTTAAAAAATAATCTGCAGATCTTTGAAAGAATAGGCGGTGACTTCCGGTCGAACCGTATCTATGAATGGCTTTCCGGAGGCAGCTATCAGATTCTGCAGGGACTTTATGCGATTGGCTCCGGTGGATTTCTCGGAAAAGGACTTGGCAACAGTACGCAGAAGATTACAACAATTCCGGAAGCACAGAACGATATGATCTTCTCGATCATCTGCGAGGAGCTTGGAATATTTGGCGCGCTTCTTGTATTGCTGCTGTTTGGCTACTTGCTGTACCGTCTGTTTGTGGTTGCACAGAATGCGCCGGACGCGTATGGAATGCTGATGGTGAGCGGCGTTTTTGCACATATTTCCATTCAGGTTATTCTGAACCTGTGCGTCGTTCTGAAACTGATGCCGGCAACGGGAATTACCCTTCCATTTATCAGTTACGGAGGAACATCGGTGCTCTTTATCCTGACGGAAATCGGCATTGCCCTGTGCGTCTCCCGCTTTATTGTGTTCCAGGATGGAAAGAGCGGAGAAGGAGAGGCGCAGGCGGAAGAACAGTAAAAGTAGAAAAATCTATTGACAAATGCCGGAATAACAGATACACTTTTTCGAAAGAAATACTGGCTGCCGGGTAGAGGCAGGAAGGAGCAGAACAATGTTAGAAAAGATAAAAGAAATTTTAGTAGAACAGCTCAACTGTGATGCAGACAGCATCAACGAAGATACCTCTTTTAAAGATGATCTGGGTGCAGATTCCCTGGATCTCTACGAGATGGTTATGGCATTAGAAGACGAGTACGGAATTGAAATCGACACCGACGAACTGACAGAACTTTCTACCGTCGGCGACTTTATGGAATATTTGAAACAGCACGGCGTAGAGGTCTGAAAAAGAGCATTGCCGCTGGCAAAAGTGGAAGGATGGTGCAGCTCGGAAGAAACGCCGGGCTGTTTTCCATTCTAAATAAATGGTGGAAGGGAACAGACAAAAGGATTGTTCCAGAAAAACCAGAAATCAGGAGAAAAGAAAAATGAGCAATGTAAAAACAAGATTTGCACCGAGCCCGACAGGCCGGATGCATGTAGGAAACCTGCGTACTGCCCTGTATGCGTATCTGATCGCAAAACACGATGACGGAACCTTTATGCTCCGTATCGAAGATACCGACCAGGAGCGTTTCCAGGAAGGCGCACTTGATATCATCTACCGTACCTTAAAAGAGACCGGCCTGGTACACGACGAGGGACCGGACAAAGACGGCGGCTGCGGCCCGTACGTACAGAGCGAGCGTAATGCAGCAGGTCTGTACCTGAAATACGCAAAACAGCTGGTAGAGCAGGGTGACGCTTATTACTGCTTCTGTGACGCAGAGCGCCTGAGCCAGTGCAAGCGTAACGTAGGCGGAAAAGAAATCTCGATCTACGACAAACACTGCCTTGGTCTTTCCAAAGAGGAAGTGGAGGCCAATCTGGCAGCCGGCAAACCGTACGTCATCCGTTTCAATATGCCGACCGAAGGAACCACAACCTTCCACGATGAGATCTACGGAGACATCACCGTAAACAACGAGGAGCTGGAAGACCTGATCCTGATCAAATCCGACGGATATCCGACCTACAACTTCGCAAACGTCATCGACGACCATCTGATGGGTGTAACCCACGTTGTCCGCGGTAATGAGTATCTGTCCTCATCCCCGAAATACAACCGTATTTACGAGGCATTCGGCTGGGAAGTTCCGGTTTACGTACACTGTCCGCTGATCACCAACGAGGAGCATCAGAAGCTGTCCAAACGCTGCGGCCATTCTTCTTATGAAGACCTGATCGATCAGGGCTTCTTAAAAGATGCCATTGTCAACTTCGTAGCCCTTCTTGGATGGAGCCCGGAAGGAAACCGCGAGATCTATTCTCTCGAGGAGCTGGTAAAAATCTTCGATTACCACCACATCAGCAAATCTCCGGCCGTTTTCGATATGACAAAACTCCGCTGGATGAACGGCGAGTACATGAAGGCAATGGACGACGAGAAGTTCTATGAGATGGCGCTTCCGTATATCCAGAAGACAGTCCACCGTCCGCTCGATTTTAAGAAAATTGCAGCCATGGTAAAAACAAGAATCGAAGTATTCCCGGATATTGCAGACCTCATCGACTTCTTCGAGGAAGTTCCGGAGTACGACGCTTCGATGTACACTCACAAAAAGATGAAGACAAACGAGGAGACCTCCCTTGCACTTCTTCAGGAAGTAAAACCGCTGCTGGCAGCGCAGGAAGATTTCAGCAATGATGCTCTCTTTGAGATGCTCAGCGCATTCGGAAAAGAAAAAGGATACAAGACCGGTTATATTATGTGGCCGATCCGTACCGCTCTTTCCGGAAAACAGATGACACCGGCCGGCGCAACGGAAATCCTTGAGGTTCTGGGAAAAGAGGAGTCTCTTGCCCGCATCGACAAAGCGATTGAGAAATTATCCAAATGATATATAATGATTCACAGAAAAAAGCGGTGATGCATACCACCGGCCCCATGATGGTCCTTGCCGGACCGGGGTCGGGGAAAACCGCAGTGATTACGGGGCGGACCTGCCAGCTTGTAACGAGCGGCATTTCCGCCTCTCGTATTCTTGTCGTAACATTTACGCGTGCGGCGGCAAAAGAGATGAAGGAGCGGTATTTAAAGGCGATGGGAAAGACGAGCACCCAGGTCACCTTTGGAACGTTCCACGGGGTATTCTACGCGATTCTGCGCCATACGTACCGCATGTCCGGCAACAATATTTTAAGCGAGGAAGAGAAAAAGCGGCTGATGCGCGAGCTGGTCAACCACTATGCCAGAGACCTGGAGGAAGAGGATCTCGAGGAAAATCTGGCGCGCGAAATCAGCACTGTGAAGAACAATCAGATCCCGCTGGAACATTACTATTCCGCCTGTATGCCGCAGGAAAGTTCCGCGAAATCTATGAGGCGTATGAGAAATGGCGGAAGGAGAACAAAAAACTCGATTTCGACGATCTGATGGTGCAGTGCAAACGTCTCTTTCTGGAGCGGCCTGAGGTCCTCCGCGCCTGGCAGCAGAAATTTCAGTATATCCTGATTGACGAGTTTCAGGACATCAGCCCCGCGCAGTATGAGATTGTGCGGATGCTGGCGCTGCCGGAAAATAACCTCTTTATTGTCGGGGATGACGATCAGTCGATTTATCAGTTCCGCGGGGCCAAGCCGGAGATCATGCTGAATTTTCCGAAAGATTACCCGGGCGCGGCGCAGGTAGTGCTCGATAAAAATTACCGTAGTACGGAATTTATCGTGAAGCGGTCCCAATGCCTGATCCACCACAACAAAAAGCGGTATGAAAAGGCGATTTCCACCGACAACGAGAAAGGTGCTCCGGTTGCAATCCGGGGATATAAGAACCCGCGCGAGGAGATGCGTGCCGTTGCCGAGGAGCTGCGGGAGGCGGAGAAAAACGGCTGTCCGTATGAAGAGATGGCGCTTTTGTTCCGCACGAATCTTGGCTGCCGGACAGCAGTAGAGGAACTGATGGAAGCACAGATCCCGTTCCAGATGCGGGATGCCCTGCCGGATCTCTATGACCACTGGATTGCGAAAGATCTGCTGACGTATCTGAATCTTGCGATGGGAAGCCGGAAGCGCGGCGAGTTTTTAAAGATTGCCAACCGCCCGAATCGTTATCTGTCGCGGGATGCCTTTGAGGAGGCGACTGTTTCGTTCGATGCACTTCTGGAATATTACGAAGAAAAAGACTGGATGTGCCAGCGGATCCGCAAACTGGAGCAGGATATCACGACACTGACGCATTTATCGCCGTTCGGCGCGGTCAATTACATCCGCTATGCGATCGGCTATGAACAGTATGTGAAGGAATATGCTGCATACCGCCATCTGAAAGAGGATGATCTGATTTCCGTTTTGGACGAGCTGCAGGAGGCGGCAAAGAGCCAGAAAAGCATTGAGGCTGGTTTGCACATATTGAGGAATACCAGCAGAAGATGAAGGAAAAACAGAAGCAGCGCGCAGAGAGTGTGGAAGGAGTTATGGTTTCCACCCTGCACAGCGTCAAGGGACTCGAGTACGACAAGGTCTATCTTCTTGACGTCAATGAGGGCGTAATGCCGTATCAGAAAGCAGTTCTTGCGGAGGCGATCGAGGAGGAGCGGCGGATGTTCTACGTCGGAATGACGCGCGCCCGGAAAGAGCTGACGCTCTGTTATGTGGAGGAACGGTTTGAAAAGAAAGTCGAGCCGTCCCGGTTCCTGGACGAGGTGATCCAGTAAATTTGTACTGTTGTGAAAGATGTTGAAAATAAATTTACTAATTGATAAAATTTTAACAAATAATACATTGACAAAGTTTTAACAATGAAGTATAGTAATGACTGTAAGCGGGAACAATAAGATGACCGCAAAGCGAGGAGGAAAAACATTATGAAAATTTTATTTTACGATACCCAGAACTACGACAGAGAATCTTTCGACCGAACCAAAGAGCAGTTTCCAGAAATTGAAGTGGAATATTTAAAAACCGGCCTTGCTGCAAGAACCGCTTCCCTGGCAAAGGCTACGATGCCGTGTGCGCCTTCGTAAACTCTGATGTCGGAACAAAAACCGTAGAAGCACTGCATGAGGCAGGCGTCAAGCTGATCCTGATGCGCTGCGCAGCTTCAACAACGTAGATTTAAAGACAGCTGCAAAATACGGCATTGATGTACGCCGTGTACCGGGTTACTCCCCGGAGGCTGTAGCTGAGCATGCGATGACACTGGCCATGACGGTCAACCGCCACATGCACAAAGCATATACGAAGTAAGAGAAAACGACTTCAGCCTGGGCGGACTGATGGGATTTAACTTCTATCAGAAGACCGCCGGAATCGTCGGAACCGGAAAAATCGGTGCGGCTATGGCAAGAATCTGCCGCGGTTTCGGCATGAAAGTCATTGCTTACGATGTGTACCAGAATGAATCCTTAAAAGATTTTGTTACGTACGTAACTCTTGATGAACTGCTGGCACAGAGTGATCTGATCTCCCTGCACTGCCCGCTGATGGACAGCACATACCACATGATCAACCGCGAGAGCATCAAAAAGATGAAAGACGGCGTGATCCTGGTCAATACGTCCCGCGGAGGTCTGGTAAAGACAGACGACCTGATCGAGGGAATCCGTGCAAGAAAATTCTTCGGCGTCGGCCTTGACGTATACGAGGAGGAAACCCCGAACGTATTCGAGGACCGTTCCGATGAGATTCTGGAGCACTCCACCACAGCACGTCTCCTGTCCTTCCCGAACGTTATGATCACTTCACATCAGGGATTCTTCACCGAGGAAGCACTGCGTGCGATTGCAGAGACCACACTGCAGAATGCGCTGGATTTCGAGGCAGGAAAAGAGACCCCGAACATTGTCCGTGCATAATGGAAATCCACTAGAAAACAGTTATCTTATAAGAGAACAAGAGACAACCCATTTTCGGCGGGTTGTCTCTTTTAAATTATGAGAAAATAGTGTATGATGGTAGATAGCAGAAAAAACGGCCAGAGAAAAACACTGGCCGGATACAAAAGGAGAGCAGGATTTTATGGACTGTAAAGAAGCAGAAAAATTAATACAGCCATACGTGCAGGGAAATATGCCGGAGAAAGAGATGGAACCGTTTATTTCCCATATCCGGAAATGCCATACATGCCACGAGGAACTGGAGACATATTTTATTGTGAACCGTGCGATGGCATATTTCGAGGATGACGCGCCCGATTCCTACAATCTGACAGGACTTCTGGAACGCGATCTGGAGAAAAAAGAGGAAGAAGCGAGATACCGCCGGTACAAAGATACGTTTTTTCGGGTGCTGATGCTGATTCTCGTTCTGTTTCTGGTGCTCCTGGCTCTGCACTATTTTGAAGTGATAGAATTACCCTGGCTGAAAGGATTATTATGAGTGATAAAATCGTATTACTGGACGGACACAGTATTCTGAACCGGGCTTTTTACGGCGTACCGGATCTGTCCAATGCAGAAGGACTGCACACGAACGCCGTATATGGATTCCTGAATATTCTGTTTAAAATTCTCGATGAGGAGCAGCCGCAGTATCTTGCCGTGGCGTTTGACCTCCATGCACCGACATTCCGCCACAAAATGTATGATCAGTACAAGGGAACGAGAAAGCCGATGCCGCAGGAACTGCGCGAACAGGTCCCGGTGATCCAGGAAGTGCTCGCAGCAATGGACATTGAGATTGTCACAAAAGAGGGCTATGAGGCGGATGATATCTTAGGAACGCTCGGCCGCAAATGCGAGGCGGAAGGGATGGAAGTTACGATCGTATCCGGAGACCGCGACCTACTGCAGCTTGCAACGGACCACATTCTGATCCGGATTCCAAAGACCGTAAAGCGTGTGACGACGATTGAAAATTACCACACGGCAGAGGTGCTGGAAAAATACAGTCTTCTCCCGAAACAGATCATCGATCTGAAAGCGCTGATGGGCGATACCGCAGACAATATCCCGGGTCTGCCGGGTGTCGGCGAGAAAACCGCGACGAAAATCCTGCTGCAGTACGAGACACTGGAAAATGCGCATGCACATTTCGAGGAGATCAAACCGAACAAGGCAAAAGAGGCGATGCGTGATCATTATGATCTGGCGGAATTAAGCAAAAAACTTGCAACGATTGATACCGATGCGCCGGTGGAGCTCGACCGTGAAAAAGCGGCACTCTCGAATTTTTATACATCAAAAGCGTATGAGATGTTCAAACGTCTGGAGTTTAAAAACCTGCTGGGCCGCTTCGAGGAGACGAATGCAGAACCAGAGGATGCCGTCTTTCTGCGCACCGTAACGGATTTTTCCGAGGCGGAAGAACTCTTTGGAACCATCGCGAAGGAGGAGAAGGCAGGAGCCGCTCTTCTGACAGAAGAAACCCCGAAGGACGGACCGATGGCAGATCGGAGCCGTTCACTTGTCGGTATGGCAGTTGCGTATGGAAGCGGAGAGCCGGATGTTGTTTACTTCCCAGCAGAAGGTTTCCTGACCGGAGATTATTTAAAAGAAAAATTGACTGAGTTGCAGAAGCAGATTCCGGTTTTCTGCGTCATGGACGGAAAAGAATTTCTGAAGGATATGCCGGACGCCGATGAAGCCCATCTGTTTGATGCCGGAATTGCCGCGTATTTATTAAATCCATTGAAATCACAGTATTCGTACGATGATATCGTAAAAGAGTACGTACACCGCTATGTGCCGGCAGTGGAAGAGATCTTCGGCGGAAGCAAGATTCCGGCCGCAGGAAAGATGACGCCGGAACAGCAGGAGTCGTATGCAGGTCATCAGGCGTATGCTGTATTTGCCGCACAGGAAAACATGGAAAAGCTGCTGAAGGAGCAGGGCATGTGGGATCTGTACCGGAATGTGGAGATTCCGCTGGTGTTTACGCTCCGTCAGATGGAAGCGGATGGAATCGCCGCAGAAAAAGAAGCACTTTCCGTTTACGGAGCTGAGCTGGCGGAGCGGATCGGAGAGCTGGAGGCACAGATCTACGAGGAGGCCGGCGAGGAGTTCAACATCAATTCCCCGAAGCAGCTCGGCGTGATTCTGTTTGAAAAGCTGCAGCTTCCGGGCGGCAAAAAGACCAAGACGGGTTATTCCACCGCCGCCGATGTGCTCGAAAAGCTCGCACCGGATCACAAACTCGTTGCCGATATTCTGGAGTACCGCCAGCTTGCCAAACTGAAATCGACGTACGCCGACGGTCTGCAGGCCGTGATCGGGAAAGATGGAAGAATCCATTCGACATTTAACCAGACCATCACCGCGACCGGCCGCATCAGCAGTACCGATCCGAATCTGCAGAACATTCCAGTGCGGATGGAGCTTGGCCGTCTGATCCGGAAAGCCTTCGTGCCAAAGCCTGGCTGTGTCTTTCTGGATGCCGACTATTCCCAGATTGAGCTCCGCGTGCTGGCCCACATGTCGGGCGATGAAAACCTGATCGAGGCGTACCGCGAGGCGGAGGATATCCACCGCATGACGGCATCGAAAGTGTTCCATGTGCCGCTTGAAGAGGTAACACCGCTGCAGAGAAGAAATGCGAAGGCGGTCAACTTCGGTATCGTATACGGCATCAGTTCGTTCGGTCTGGGCCAGGATCTCGGCATCAGCCGGAAAGAGGCAGAGGCCTATATCCAGCAGTATTTCGAGACGTATCCGGGTATCCATGAGTTTTTGAACCGCTGCGTAGAGGATGCCAAAGAGAAAGGCTATTCCGTGACGATGTTCGGACGCAGACGGCCGATGCCGGAGCTGAAATCGAGCAACTTTATGCAGCGGTCATTCGGCGAGCGCGTTGCGATGAATGCGCCGATCCAGGGAACGGCGGCGGATATTATTAAAATAGCGATGATCCGCGTGGCGAAACGGCTGAAAGAGGAGCAGTTAAAGACCAGACTTCTTCTTCAGGTACACGATGAGCTGCTGCTGGAAGTGCCGGAAGACGAGCTCGAAAAGGCAGAACAGATCCTGGAAGAGGAGATGACCGGGGCAGCACATCTGGCTGTCAAACTCGAGATCGATATGCACACAGGAAACAACTGGTACGAGGCGAAATAGCGCACTCATACCAGGAGCGAAAGGATACAAAAGAATGAAGTTTTTGGAATTACAGGCGGCGTGGGCGCCGGAAAAAGCGAAGTGCTCACGTACCTTGGACAGAATTATGATGCAACGGTGATCCAGGCGGACGAGGCAGGTTACCTTGTGATGCTGCCGGGCGGCGAATGCTATGGAGAGATTGTGAAGCTGTTCGGCAGACAGATCACCACAGAGACCGGCGAACTTGACCGGAAACGGATTGCTGAGATCGTTTTTCAGGACGAAGAAAAGTTAAAAGCCCTGAATGCGATCGTTCATCCGGCGGTAAAACGGTATATCAAAAAAGCCATTGCAGCCGCGGAAAAAGCAGGGACGGAATACGTCTTTGTGGAGGCCGCACTCTTAATCGAAGAAAAATATGATGAAATTTGTGATGAACTGTGGTATATTTATGCGGATGAAGAAGTCCGGAAGGAGCGATTGATCGAAGGACGCGGCTATTCTGAGAAGAAAGTTCGCGAAATCATGGCAAATCAGCTTTCCGAGGATGAATTCAGCAGCCACTGCGATTTTGAAATCGACAACAGCGGCGATTTTGAGGAAACAAAAAAACAGTTAGACCATAGGATGAAAAAATATGAAACTTTGTAGTATTGCAAGTGGTTCGAGCGGAAACTGCATTTTCGCGGGAAGCGAGACCACAAGCCTTCTGATCGATGCGGGCATCAGCGGAAAGCGCGTGGAGGCGGGACTGGCTGTTCTCGACCGCAGCGCGAAGGAGCTGGACGGCATTCTCGTGACACATGAGCATTCCGATCATATCCAGGGCCTTGGCGTGCTGGCGCGCCGATACGGTATTCCGATTTACGCAACGGATGGAACAATTCAGGCGATGCAGCAGACGAAGAGCCTTGGAAAGTTTCCGGAGGGGATTTTCCACACGATTCACGCGGATGACACGTTTACGCTGGGAGACATCGCCGTACATCCGTTTACGATCTCCCACGATGCGGCAGAGCCGGTCGGCTACCGCATGGAATCCGGCGGGAAATCAATTGCGATCGCGACGGACCTTGGTGTCTACAGCGATTACACGGTTCAGAATCTGACCGGGCTGGATGCCGTTTTGTTGGAGGCAAATCACGACGAGAACATGCTTGCGGTCGGACCGTACCCGTATCCGTTAAAACAACGGATCGCCGGGGCGAAAGGCCATTTATCGAACCTGGCGGCAGGCCATCTCCTCTGCGAGATTCTGCACGACAATCTGCAGGAAGTGCTGCTCGGCCATCTGAGCAAGGAAAATAATTATGAGGCACTGGCCTTTGAAACCGTGGCCTGCGAGGTCACAACGGGTGATAATCCGTATCACTCGGGTGATTTTCATCTCGCTGTCGCTAAAAGAAGCGAAGTATCACCGTTAATTGAGGTTTAAATATACATTTTTAGCTACATACCATGTTTTTCGCAAGGCCGCCATTACCGGTTTTTCCGGGGCTTTGACATAAAACCAGAAAAAGGAGAATGGAAACATGAAGAAGACAATTATCACTGTCGTAGGCAAGGACACCGTGGGCATTATCGCAAAGGTATGTAATTATCTGGCAGAGAACCAGGTAAACATCGAAGACATTTCTCAGACGATTGTGCAGGGATATTTCAACATGATGATGGTAACGGACGTCTCCAAGAGCGAGAAATCCAACGCAGAGCTTGCAAAAGATCTGGAGGAGCTTGGAAGTTCCATCGGCGTTGTCATCCGCTGCCAGCATGAAGATATTTTCAATATGATGCATCGTATCTAAAGCGAAGGAGAAAAACGACATGATAAATCTGTTTGAAGTAAAGGAAACGAACGAGATGATCGAAAAAGAGAATCTGGACGTTCGTACCATTACCCTTGGAATCAGTCTTATGGACTGTATCGACTCCAATCTTGACAAGCTGAACCGCAAAATCTACGACAAAATCACGACGACTGCCAGAAATCTGGTTTCCGTAGGTGAGGAGATCGAGGGCGAGTTCGGTATTCCGATTGTAAACAAGAGAATTTCCGTTACCCCGATTGCCTTAGTCGGCGCAGCAGCCTGCAGAACGCCGGAGGATTTCGTGACGATTGCACAGACTCTGGACCGTGCGGCAAAAGAAGTCGGCGTCAATTTCCTCGGCGGCTATTCCGCTCTGGTAAGCAAAGGTATGACGACAGCAGATGAGCTTCTGATCCGTTCTATCCCGCAGGCACTGGCTGTTACGGATTTTGTCTGCAGCTCCATCAACCTTGGCTCCACCAAAACCGGTATCAACATGGATGCTGTCAACTGATGGGTGAGATCATCAAGAAGACGGCGGAGGCAAGCAAAGAGAACAATTGCCTTGGATGCGCAAAACTCGTTGTTTTCTGCAATGCACCGGACGACAACCCGTTCATGGCAGGCGCTTTCCACGGCGTAACCGAGGCGGATGCCATCATCAATGTCGGCGTTTCCGGCCTGGTGTTGTCAAACATGCTCTGGAAAAAGTACGCGGCGAGAACTTTGAGGTACTCTGCGAGACGATCAAGAAGACCGCATTTAAGGTAACGCGTGTCGGCCAGCTCGTTGCACAGGAGGCTTCCAAGCGGCTGAACATTCCGTTTGGTATCATTGACCTTTCCCTGGCACCGACTCCGGCGATCGGAGATTCCGTTGCGGATATCCTTGAGGAGATCGGCCTCGAGCACGCAGGTGCACCGGGAACGACAGCAGCGCTGGCACTTCTGAACGATCAGGTGAAAAAGGGCGGTGTTATGGCATCTTCCTATGTCGGCGGTCTCTCCGGCGCATTCATCCCGGTTTCTGAGGACCAGGGTATGATCAACGCAGTCAACGACGGTGCGTTGACCATTGAGAAGCTGGAAGCTATGACTTGTGTCTGCTCTGTAGGCCTTGACATGATCGCCATCCCGGGAGACACGAAAGCATCGACCATCTCCGGAATCATCGCAGATGAGCTTGCCATCGGTATGGTCAACCAGAAAACAACGGCAGTCCGCCTGATTCCGGTCATCGGAAAAGGCGTGGGCGAGACCGTAGAATTCGGCGGCCTCCTCGGCTATGCACCGATCATGCCGGTCAACAACTTCTCCTGCGAGGCATTCGTCAACAGAACAGGAAGAATCCCGGCACCGATTCATTCGTTTAAAAACTAAAGAGAAAGCTGAAAAGCCGGCAGTGATCCTGAATGGAAAGGATCGCTGCCGGCTTTTTTACCATCTGCGCAAATAAAAATAGTAATTTTAAGGAATGTATAGTATGATATATTACATACTGATAATTTTACTTGCAACCCATAAAAAGTGTAAGAAAAAATGAATTATTACGGGGAACTTCAGCGATAGCAGCCGTTGTTCTAGCAATACCTCTGCGGATGTGCATGTGAAGGCCGCCATAGAAAACACAAAGTATTATTTGAACAAAAACGGCAAAATGCAGACTGGCTGGCAGAAGATCGGTGGAAAATGGTATTACATGGATAAGAACGGAGCGCTGCAGGAATCTAAATGGATCAGCGGAATTTATTATGTAAAAGTCGATGGGCAGTCCGTTCGTCTGATGAAAGACCGGAAAGCTTTCCTTCCTCCCGGTAAATCGCACGGATCGGTTCATGATGAGGTACAAAACAGACTGTTTCCTCAGATCTTTCGGTATGACCTCCAGTGCCTCATGGAACTTGCGCCTGTAATGTACCCAGCACCCTGCGATCTTCAGATCTCCAAAATATGATGTTCCTCAACTTCGACTTTTCAGGCACAAAGCGGTAACATCTTGATATGGCATCTGGAAGCTGTTTTCATTCTTTTTGCCGATCTGTTTTTTCTTTTTGGCTGCTCTTATTGGACAGCACGATCTGTTCCATCATCAGCTGCATCTTATCATTGCGGGTCTGTGTCTGTTTTGTCAGTTCCTCCATCTGATCCTGAAGACAGAGAAACAGAAGAAAATATATCTGCCGAAAGTCCATTTCCGTTTTTGATACACATCACTGGAACTTCGGGCACAGTTGCTGTTCTTTTTTTGCTTTTAACGCTAAAAGGTAATGTTTTTCTTGTGTGCAGTAAAGTGTTAGAGTATAATAAAACCAGTTTTTTTGCATAAGTTTAGGCGGAGAATCCTGCCGTAGCAGGATCCTTTCTTACGGTGTTATTTCACAGACGTAACCATAATAGTTTTACTGCAGGGGGGGATAGAAAATGAAAACAAAAGAGATTCAGGAACTCTATCAAATAAAATTACATAGTATGGACACGATCCTGCATCAGATATCGCTTATGGATCAGGTGGAAAATGAGCAGGAGCTGTCAGAAATTATTCACTCTTTGTTGCAGGCGATTGGAAACTATACAGGGGCAGACCGGGTATATGTTTTTGACTGGGAAACTGATCAGAAGGACAGTCTGAGCAATGCATTTGAATGGTGTGCCGATGGAGTGGCACCAGAGATAGATAACCTTCAGGCAATCCCGGTCAGTTCGATGCCGAACTGGGTGAAACGATTTGAAAACAAGGAAGTAATCGTGATTCATGATCTGGAAGCGACAAAAAATTCTGAACCGGAAGAATATGAATTGTTAAAAACACAGGAAATATGTTCCTTGATTGCGGTGCCGATTTATGCCAATCATCAGATGAATGGATTCATCGGGGTAGATAATCCTGATTTGAGGCAGAATGAGATTTCCATTACACTGCTGTCTGATGTTGGCGGACATCTTGGATGTGTGAGGGAAAATCTGAAAAGTACGGTACTGTTGAAAAAGGCTCTTGATGAGGCGACAAAGAGGTCAGAGATTATTGCCGCAATTGCTACGTTGTATGTAACAATCGTACAAGCCAATGTTAAAGAGCGGACATATGAGCTTTTGAAAGGCCATGACCTTGTGCAAAAAATCCTTGGACAAAAGGGGAAAATTGATGATGTTATGGAAAGACTTCCAACAGCATTTGCCGCCCAGGAAGAGAGAAAAAAATACCGGGAGTTTCTTGACTTTGATACATTGACAGAGAGACTTCGTAATACGAATTTTGTTTCGATTGAATTTATGGGAGTAAACGGAGAATGGCGGCTGGCCAGATTTATTGTAAAGAGCAGAGATGCACATGGAAACGCTGTGGATGTGCTTTATGTCGTACGAGATATTACGGAAGAAAAATCACGGGAACTCATGTATCAGAAACAGCTTAAGGAAAGCATGGAAGATGCTCATCGCGCGAATCTTTCAAAAACAGCCTTTCTCCGGCGTATGAGCACGATATCCGTACACCGCTAAACGGAATCGTGGGGATGATCCATATCGCTGAAAAATATAACAATGATGTGGTCAAGTTAAGGGAATGCAGGAAGAAGGTACTTCAGTCCGCCGATTATCTGCAAAATCTGATCAACAATGTCCTGGATATCAGCAAACTGGAATCCGGTTCCCTTGTGTTGGAACATAAATCCTTTGATCTGGCAGAACTGTTAAGGAATAATCTGACGGTTGTTGCAATGAGTGCTTATGAGAATGGTGTAAGATTTGAAGGCGGCGTGGAAGCAAGCACAATCCGCCACAGATATTTGATTGGAAGTCCGGTACATCTGAGCAGGGTTTTAATGAATCTTTCTTCCAACGCGATTAAATACAATCATTTTCATGGAACAGTGAATGTTCATTGCGAAGAATTATCGGATGATGGGAATATAGCTGTTTTTCAGTTTGTATGTTCAGATACCGGTCTTGGTATGAGTGAAGAATTTCAAAAACATGCGTTTGATGCTTTTGCGCAGGAAGGCAAACAGTCAACTACAACATTCAGTGGCTCCGGTCTGGGACTTTCGATTGTCAAAGATATTGTTGAACGGATGGGTGGAACGATAGAACTGGAAAGCGAAGAAAATGTAGGAAGCACGTTTACGGTTACGGTTCCATTTGAAATAGATTATTTGGTTGAAAATAATGATTCACAGAAGGACAGCTACTCACAGGATATGGATCTGTCAGGAAAACGGGTGCTTCTTGTTGAAGATAATGTCATTAATATGGAGATAGCCCATGAAATCCTGGGGGAGGAGCATCTGAACATTACAGAAGCGAAAAACGGAAAAGAGGCACTTGAAATATTTCAGAATTCCAGGTTGGATGAGTATGATGTCATCATCATGGATGTGATGATGCCGGTCATGGATGGGCTGGAAGCAACAAAAGCAATTCGTATGCTGGAACGTGAAGATGCCAAAAAGATTCCAATCATTGCCATGACGGCAAATGCTTTTGAGGAAGATCGGAAAGCATGTCTGGAGGCCGGGATGAATGAACATATTGGAAAGCCGATTGATATTCCGCGATTAAAAAGAGCGATCACAAAACTGCTGACAAAAAAGGGGTAGTAAACGCAAAAACATAATCATTCATTGAAATTAAGAAAAACTATAGTAATTTTATTAGGACTTTTGATATTTAGCAGTCACCCTGGCAGGGTGCAAAAACACAGATAACACGAAAGAAGAAACCGAAAAGCCTGTTATTACCCTCGGCAGCGACAGCTATCCACCATACAATTATCTGAATGAGGATGGTGTACCGACAGGAATTGATGTAGAACTGGCTACGGAAGCATTCAAAAGAATGGGATAACAGGTGAAGGTTGTCCAGATCAACTGGGAGGAGAAAAAAGAACTGGTGGAGAGCGGCGAGATTGATTGTATCATGGGCTGTTTTTTCTATGGAAGGACGTCTTGACGATTACCGCTGTCCAGTCCACAACCAAACCGGAAAGCATCTTTCTGAACCGGACGGATGAGAGGATCCCAAAGCTGGGAAATCTGATCATCCTGGGACACCGGGAGCTGATCTATACGTTTCTGGGAAAAGGATATGTAGATGCGGTTGCTGCACACGAGGAATCTATCGTTCAGTATAGGAAGGATTATGATGCAAGCTTCCGTATCCTGGAAGAGCCTCTGATGATCACCGGAATAGGCGTTGCTTTTGCAAAAGAGGATGACAGGGGAATCTGTGAGCAGATGGGCCAGACACAGGAAGAGATGCGTCTGGATGGCACATCCCTGAAAATCATTGAAAAATACCTGGATGATCCCCAGAAGTATCTGGAGGTGGAGAAAAACGGATCCAGCTGCTCGGCGGTCTGATAGGAATCTGTGTAGCTGTAGTCTCTCTGTTTTATTTCTTCCACGCAGAAAAAGCAGAAGCAGAGAAAAGAATGGTGGAGATTGTAAACTATGTGAAAGTGCAGTGTTCCACTACACCCATTATAATGAATCTTCGGAATCCAAAAGTCTCCTCCGTGCCATTGAAAGTGCCAGACAAATGAGTACAAATATTAAAATGGAAACAGAAAACGGCGGGCAGCTAAGAGAGGATTTCCTGAAAGAAAAAAGGTGCCGACGTGACAAAAACATGGGATGGTCAGGAAGCTGTTGAACTGTTCAGAAATAGTGAACCTGGTGAATTTGATGTCATTCTTATGGACATTATGATGCCGGTCATGAATGGTTATGAAGCTACAAAGATGATTAGGTCTCTGGACAGAGAGGATGCAAAGAAAATACCGATCATTGCAATGACAGCAAATGCGTTCACGGAGGACAGAATAAGGGCAAAAGAAGCAGGGATGAATGAACATGTTGCTAAGCCTGTTGATGTGGAATTACTGATGAAAGTAATTTATAGCGGGAGTGCTATGAAGCATTAATAGTACATGAGAAAACAAGGAGGAATTCAGTTGTTGGAGAAAGCGGTTCAGGCTGCAATATATGAAAAAGCTCTTAAAAATCATTATATAGAAATCCTGTACATTGATTTTGAAGATACTCATGCGTTATGCATCTGGCAATATAGATGATCTTAATCGGATAAAACAGCAGATGACGATGGAAGCAATCACACAGGGAACAGCAGAACACATCATGCATCATGTTATGATCAATTTTATACTGAATGGTGAGATGCGTTTCATGCAGTTTGACTTTACAAGAGAAAGTGCAGATACAAAAAATGTTTTCCTGTTTGTGGAGGACTATACAGTTCCACAGCAGTAGATGATGATGCTGCTGGAAAAAAGCTGGTTCTATAACAGAACCAGCTTTTTTGTGTATTCATGGACGAACTGTGTCCCTGTTTTGTGAGAACGGACAGTCTCGTAAAAAAGAGAGGCCTGTATATCGCTCTCAAAGGCGGCAAGTGCATCGCCGGTAAGAAGCCGCGGGGCGTCGGCTGCCTTGGCAATGAGCGGCAGAGAAGAACGTCTTCTAATCTCTTTTAACAATGCACCGGCACTTTTTCGGAAACCGAGAACACGGTTATAGCCGGCCGGGTACAATGTTTTCTGGTTCAGAAGCAGATGCATCAGGGCGCGGCTGATGCGGGTATACGTCATTTCCTTTGTTTTAAGCTGCATGGCGAATTCTGAAAATGAGGAGCATGCGTGGCGCTGGCGGAGGATGCGGTTGGCAAGATCCGGCGAGAGGTCGAGACAGGAGGAGAGAGATCCCTTCGTCTCCGTGAGGAGCCGTGCGGCGAGGAGCAGGCTGAAATCATCGGCGGTCAACAGTCCATGAGATGCGACGGCATTCTGAAAAGCGTGAAAGACCGCTTCTGGCATGCAGGAGGCGAGCGCGGACAGTTCCAGATCCTTATGCGGATTGGAAAAAGAAGATTCCGCATTGCTGTAGCAGAAGGGAGTGCATGTGTGAAAAGCGCTCCTTCGTGGTATCCGCTGCCCTCCCGGCGGATCGTTACCGGCCGAATGCGGCTTTGTGACAGCAGAAGTGCCTGGACATATTCAATGCCTAAAATATTGTTTGGTTCTTTTAAAAAGGTATCAAGTTCTTCTTTTGAAAGCGAAGAGAAGGAAGCGCTGTCAGAAAAATAAGCGGAAAGTGCCTGTGCGCGCGCCGTCGGGAAGGAAAGTCCGTTCCGAAGCAGACCGGAGAGCAGCTCGCGGTATTCCTCCGGCTCGTGGAGCAGAACATCAGCGAGTTCCAGAAACGGCGCCGTGTCTCCATATTCACTGCCAAAGCAGAGAAAATCGACGCAGCCAAGCGCAGTAAGAAGCGATACCGCCCCGCGTGCGAAATGCTGTGCACTGCCGAGTGCAAAGTGACACGGAAGCTGTAAGATAAGGTCCGCGCCGCCAAGAAGCGCCAGCTCCGCACGGTCATGTTGGTCAAGAATCGCAGGTGCGCCGCGCTGGACGAAATCGCCGCTCATAATCACGACAAGATAGTCCGCCCCGGTCAGTTCCCTGGCTTTTGCCAGCTGATAAGCATGGCCGTTATGAAAAGGATTATATTCTGCAATGACTGCGGTAATGGTCATAAAACGTACCTTCTTTCGAAAAAAATAGCACGATTCCAAACAGAGAGGAACCGCGGATCACATAGCCCTATCGTAACAAAAACAGAAAAGGAATGCAAGAATTCCTCCGTTTTGGATTTTTTGTCCAGTTGTTTTGAATTTTATACTTGCGAAAGGGCAAAAAGCGTACTACAATGAGAATATCGAGTAAATTTATCGAAAGGAGTCAAAAGATCATGGGATTTATTGACACAATTAAAGCAAGAGCAAAAGCAGACAAAAAAACAATTGTACTGCCAGAGTCAGAAGACAGAAGAACATATGAGGCTGCTGCACAGATCCTGAAAGAGGACCTTGCAAATCTGATCATCATCGGAAGCGAAGAGGCAGTAAAGAAAGGCAGCGAGGGACTGGATGTCTCCAAAGCTACTATTGTAGATCCAGAGAAAAACGAGAAAACACAGGCTTATGTAGATAAGCTGGTAGAGCTTCGTGCAAAGAAAGGCATGACTCCGGAGAAAGCAAGAGAGACCATCCTGAATGACTATACATATTATGGCGTTATGATGGTTAAAATGGGAGATGCAGACGGACTTGTTTCCGGTGCCTGCCATTCTACCGCAAACACCTTACGTCCATGCCTGCAGATCTTAAAGACCAAACCAGGCACAAAACTCGTATCCGCATTCTTCCTGATGGTAGTTCCGGACTGCGAGTACGGCGATGACGGTGTATTCGTATTCGGTGACTGTGGTCTGAACCAGAACCCGAATCCGGAAGAGCTGGCTGCAATCGCAGAGTCTTCCGCAGAGTCCTACCGCATGCTGACCGGAAACGAGCCAAGAGTTGCTATGCTTTCCCACTCCTCCAAAGGAAGTGCAAAACATGCTGATGTAGACAAAGTTGTTGAGGCTACCAGAATTGCAAAAGAAGCAAACCCGGATCTCGCACTCGACGGCGAGCTGCAGCTTGATGCCGCTATCGTTCCAAGCGTAGGTGCATCCAAAGCTCCGGACAGCAAAGTAGCAGGAAAAGCAAACGTTCTGATCTTCCCGGATCTGGATGCCGGAAACATCGGATACAAACTGGTACAGAGACTGGCAAAAGCAGAAGCATACGGCCCGATGACGCAGGGTATCGCAGCTCCAGTCAACGATCTGTCCCGTGGATGCTCCGCAGAGGATATCGTTGGTGTTGTAGCAATCACTGCTGTACAGTGCCAGGCACAGTAAGCACGAAATAAAACCAATTACAAGCGGTTTTCTGGCCGGCTGCGGAGAACAGGCCGGCCAGAAGTTTTAATAAGAATTTTAAAATAGGAGAATTTAGAAATGAACGTATTAGTAGTAAACTGCGGAAGTTCCTCTCTGAAATTCCAGCTGATCAATTACGATAACCGTGACGTCCTGGCAAAAGGACTCTGTGAGAGAATCGGTATCGACGGACGCCTCGTTTATGAGCCAAAGAACGGCGAAAAAGAGGTAACAGAAGCAGCAATGCCGACACACGTAGAGGCAATCCAGATGGTTCTGGACGCTCTGGTAAACGAGAAGAGCGGCGTCATCAAGAGCCTGGAAGAAGTAGATGCCATCGGACACCGCGTTCTGCACGGCGGAATGAAGATCACAAACTCTGTTATCATCGATGACGAAGTAATCAAAGTTATCGAGGAGTGCGCTGACCTTGGTCCTCTGCACAATCCGGCAAACCTGATGGGAATCAATGCCTGCATGAAACTGATGCCGGGCGTCCGAACGTAGCAGTATTTGATACCGCATTCCATCAGACCATGCCTCCGAAAGCATATATGTACGGTATTCCGAAAGAGTACTATGAGAAATACGCAATCCGTAAATACGGCTTCCACGGAACTTCTCATAAATTCGTATCCAAGAGAACGCAGAGTTCCTTGGCAAAGACTACAACGATCTGAAGATCATCGTATGCCATATGGGAAATGGTGCTTCCCTTTCCGCTGTAAAGAACGGCAAATGTGTAGATACCTCCATGGGTCTTACCCCGCTTGAAGGTGTGATCATGGGAACCCGTTCCGGAGATATCGATCCAGCTTTTGTTGAGTATCTGTGCAACAAAGAGAACCTGACCGTATCCGAGGTTCTGAACATTCTGAACAAGAAATCCGGTATGCTCGGCATGACCGGCATCTCCAGCGATTACCGTGATGTATCTGCAGCAGCAGAGGCAGGCAATCAGGATGCCATCAACTGTCTGGAAGCATACGCTTACCGTATTATCAAATACATCGGTTCCTACATCGCAGCTATGGGCGGCGTAGATGTGATCACCTTCACCGCAGGCCTTGGAGAGAACGCTATTCCGCTTCGTGAGACCATCTGCAAAGCATTTGAGTTCATGGGTCTGGAATTCGATTCTGAGGCAAATAACTGCCGCGGCGTTGAGAAGATCATCACCAAAGAAGGCTCCAAGATTACAGCATGCGTGATCCCGACCAACGAGGAAATCGCAATCTGCGAGGAGACTGTAGAGTTAGTAAAAGGAAAATAAAAAATAATTCAAAAAGCAGTTGACAATTCTTACCTTCCCGGGTATAATTGGTAAAGTGTGATTAGGAGAACAATATGAAAATCAGTCTGACCAAGTTATTTGCGCAGGACGGAAAGTCCGAAAAGTATGAAATTCCGCTTACATCCGAAACTTTTTCGATCGGCGGGCAGGACTATCGGGTAATCGAAAAACATCCTGTTATCCTTGGCCTTACGCATGAAGCAATCGTGTGATCACGATCACCGGCAGCGCAGACCTTACAATGGAGATTCCATGTGCAAGATGCCTGACACCGGTAGCGACTCCATTCCAGCTCGAGTTCGATCTGCAGATTGATCTGAATCTGTCAGAGGAAGAACGCGAGGAAAAAGAAGAGGACTCTTCGTTTGTGGAGGGAGACGAGCTCGATGTGGAAGAACTGGTTCGTAATGAGCTCATAGTCCAATGGCCGATTCGAGTGCTGTGTAAAGATGACTGTAAAGGAATCTGCAGCCGTTGTGGTGCGAATCTGAATATTCAGACCTGTGACTGTGATACCACAGGGCTAGACCCCCGAATGGCTGCAATCAAAGATATATTCAGCAAATTTAAGGAGGTGTAACTATGTCCATTTGTCCTAAGAATAAATCTTCCAAAGCAAGACGCGATAAGAGAAGAGCAAACTGGAAAATGTCTGCTCCGAACCTTGTAAAATGCAGCAAATGTGGTGCTCTTATGATGCCGCACAGAGTTTGCAAAGCTTGTGGTTCTTACAACAAAAAAGAAGTCGTTGCAATGGACTAATATTCATAAATCGGAATCAGTTCCGATGTGCAATGCAGCAAAAGGCTCCCGTCACCGGGGGCTTTTTTGTTGTCTCTGCGGCTTGTCTGGAAGCGTCATATAAAAGATTTGACGTGGTGTGTCGTGATGTGCTATAATGGTCTCGGTGAGAATTGAAACAATATTGCAACATTTTCGTAACAATTATAAAAAAGGAGTGCAAAGCATATGAAGAATAGACGAATCATATTTCTGGCAGCATGCATGTGCAGTGTAGTATTCCTCTCAGGATGTTCCACAGACAGTCTGATGGATAAAATGATGGGAACTGAGACGACGGTTTCGTCTTCGGCCAGCGTAGATATTTCAAAAGAGGACAGCGATGCTGTTCATGTAGATGCCAATCTGGAAAAGCCGGTTTTTTCGGTAAATCCGGTGGAGAGCCTGCAGATTCCCGTTGGAAATACATCTGGAAAGCTGACTTGTGAGGCAGGAATAACGGGAGAAGGCACAGTAACATATCAGTGGTATAAGAACAACGTAAATTCCAACGGCGGAGGAACGCCGATTGAAGGCGCAACAGAAGTGACATACCAGGTCGATACTTCGGCGGAGGGCAAAGATTACTATTACGTTGTGGCAACAAACACGGTTGGAAATACCGTTTCCATGGCGACGAGTACGGTAACAGAAGTTACGGTAATTCCGGCAGGGAAATGGGTTCAGAATGAAAACGGATGGCAGTATCAGAATAATGATGGAAGCTATGCAACCAATACCTGGCAGAATATCGACGGCTACTGGTATGTGTTTGATGAAAATTCATACATGGTGACAGGATGGTACTGGAGCGGAGAAGAATGGTATTATCTGGCGGACAACGGTCAGATGCAGACCGGCTGGTTCACGCAGGATGGTGAGGAATATTATTTGGATCCGGATACCGGTGTCATGGCACGGAATACAACCATAGACGGTCATGAGATGAATTCGAGCGGAGTCAAGGTTTCTTAAGAAAAATAAGATAAAACAGAGCGGGTGGATTTTGGAAAGATAAATCCACCCGCTTTTTTGGAATACAGGAGAAAGCGCGGATGGGCATTTGTGCTTGATTTTTGCAAAGGAGTTTAGTATAGTTAATACAGCACTTGCATGAGTGCTTTTAGAGCGTGGTTGAAAACGGTTTTTTGAAAGAAAAAGAGTTTTCAAACGCGCTTTAGAAAAGAGAAAAGAGGAAAAAACATGAGTGACTTAGTCAGAGTTGCAGTGGACGCGATGGGCGGCGATTATGCGCCTGTGGAGCCGGTAAAAGGCGCCGTTGAGGCCGTAAACGCAGATGAACGTGTCAAAGTCCAGCTGGTCGGCCAGGTGGATGTCATCGAAAAAGAACTGCAGAAATATACGTACCCGAAGGAGCGGGTTGAGATCGTTCCGGCAACCGAGATCATTGAGACGGGAGAGCCGCCGGTCAATGCGATCCGCCACAAAAAAGATTCTTCGATCGTTGTCGGCATGAAAAAGTGCGCTGCGGAGAGGCAGACGCGTTTGTCTCCTCCGGAAGCACCGGAGCAGTCCTGGTCGGCGGACAGACGATCGTAGGACGCATCAAGGCGTAGAGCGCCCGCCGCTGGCTCCGCTGATCCCGACGAAAGACGGTGTATCCCTTCTGATCGACTGCGGTGCGAATGTTGATGCAAGACCGTCCCATCTGGTGCAGTTTGCCATGATGGTTCCATCTATATGGAACACGTTGTCGGCATTAAAAATCCGCGTGTGGGAATCGTGAATATCGGTGTGGAAGAAGAAAAAGGAAACGCGCTCGTCAAAGAGACGTATCCGCTTCTGAAAGAAAACCCGTATATCAACTTTGTCGGCAGTATCGAAGCAAGAGAAATTCCAAACGGAGCCGCAGACGTTGTTGTCTGTGAGGCGTTTGTCGGAAACGTTATCTTAAAGCTGTATGAGGGCGTCGGCGCGACCCTGATTTCCAAGGTAAAACAGGGCATGATGACATCTCTGCGCAGTAAAATCGGAGCCCTTCTTGTGAAACCGGCGCTGAAAGAGACACTGAAGTCTTTTGATGCCAGTGAGTACGGCGGAGCACCGCTGCTTGGCTTAAAAGGACTCGTTGTAAAAACGCACGGAAGCTCAAAAGCCAACGAATTTAAAAATTCCATTCTCCAGTGCATTTCATTCGGCGAGGAGAAGATTCCGCAGAAAGTGCAGGAGCATCTGGCAGACTATAAGAGCAGCAGGGAGGCAGCGAAAGATGGAGTTTGAAAAATTACAGGAGATCATTGCGGATGTATTAAACGTAGATCCGAATGAAGTAACCATGGAGACAACCTTTGCAGATGATCTGGGAGCGGATTCCCTGGATGTATTTCAGATTGTGATGGGAATTGAAGAAGAATTTGATATCCAGATCGAAGCAGAAGAAGCAGAGCACATCGTATCGGTTGAGGATGCGGTGGAAGCGATCAAAAAGAAACTGGCAGAATAATAGAAAATGGCGAAGGGGCTGTTTGCTACAGGACAGCCCCTTTGTTACCGTCCGCAGAACACCTGCAAACGGTAACTATGAGGAAGGACAGGCTTAAAACAGGTTATGAATAATATTGATAAACTCGTGGATTTGGAAAAGAAGATCCAGTATAAATTTCAGAATTTCGGACTGCTGGAGATGGCGATGCGCCATTCTTCCTACGCAAATGAGCACCATATGGAGCGCCTGGAGTGCAACGAGCGTCTGGAGTTCTTAGGAGATGCCGTGCTGGAAGTTGTATCCAGCGAATTTTTATACAAGACATTCCCGCGTCTCCCGGAGGGCGAGATGACGAAAAAACGCGCCAGCCTCGTCTGTGAACCGGCACTGGCATTCTGTGCCCGTGAGATTGACCTTGGCAGCTTTCTGCTCCTTGGAAAGGGCGAGGAGGCAACCGGCGGCCGTCACCGCGATTCCATCGTTTCGGATGCTATGGAGGCAACGATCGGTGCGATTTTCCTGGACGGCGGCTTTGAACCGGCAAAAGCGTTCGTTCTGAACTATATCTTAAACGATATCGAACACAAACAGCTTTTCTACGACAGCAAAACGATTCTGCAGGAGCTGATCCAGGGTGAGACGGATGAAGAGATTGTTTACACCATCTTAAAAGAAGAGGGACCGGATCACGACAAGAGCTTCTGGGCACAGGTCAGCGTCGGAAAGAAAGCGCTCGGTACCGGAAAGGGCAGAACGAAAAAGCGGCAGAACAGGCAGCGGCATACGATGCAATTCTTGCCAGAAAAAAAGCGTAGGTGAATTATGTATCTCAAATCCATTGAAATGCAGGGATTTAAGTCGTTTGCCAACAAAACCATTCTGCAGTTCCACGACGGTATTACCGGCGTTGTAGGGCCGAACGGCAGTGGAAAGAGCAATGTTGGCGATGCGGTGCGCTGGGTGCTCGGCGAACAGAGCGCCAAGCAGCTCCGCGGCGGAAATATGCAGGATGTTATTTTCTCCGGAACCGAGACGAGAAAGCCGCTCGGCTACGCGTCGGTTGCAATTACACTCGACAATTCCGACCACAAGCTGAATGTCGATTTCGAGGAAGTCACGGTGACGAGACGGCTCTACCGCTCCGGTGAGAGCGAGTATCTGATGAACGGCGCATCGTGCCGGTTAAAGGACATCAACGAGCTGTTCTACGATACCGGTATCGGAAAAGAAGGCTATTCCATCATCGGACAGGGTCAGATTGATAAGATTTTAAGTGGTAAGCCGGAAGAGCGCCGGGAGCTGTTTGACGAGGCGGCAGGAATTGTCAAATTCAAGAGAAGGAAGGCCGTGACCGAAAAGAAGCTGGCGGAAGAGCAGCAGAATCTGGTGCGCGTCAACGACATTCTCTCGGAACTGACAAGGCAGTTAGAGCCGCTGGAACGCCAGTCTGAGACGGCAAAGATTTATTTAAAGAAGAAAGAGGAATTAAAGCTCCTCGATATCAATATGTTTCTGCTCGAGATGGAGCGCATCCGGAACGATCTCGCGAAAGTAGAAGACCGGTACCGGATTACAGAAGAGCAGTTAAAGAGCACGAAAGAGGCTTTTGAGCATACGAAGCAGGAGTATGAAAAGCTGGAACAGGAGCAGGAAAAACTGGACCAGACGATTCTTTCTGCGCGCGATCAGGCGGGGGAGAATGCACTGAAACGTCAGCAGCTCGAAAACCAGATCGAGGTGTTGAACGAGCAGATTCATGCATCGGAGAGGAACAGCGACACATTAAGAGAACGTCTGGAGGCGATCCGCGCGGAGAGCCGCACAAAGACGGCAGAAAAAAATACATATCAGGCAGAAAAGGACGGGCTTCATGAAGCATTCTTGCGTCAGAGACGGAAAAGAGTGAGAAAGAGGCCGCTCTCTCGGAATGCCAGGGGCAGATCCAGGCAGTCGAGCTGCAGAGTGAACAGGATAAGAGCGAAGTCATCGGCCTTCTGAACCAGCGGGGTTCCACGAAGGGAAAAATGCAGCGCTACGATGCGATGCTCGAGCAGATCGGCATCCGAAAGGCAGAATTAAGCCAGAGGGTGCTGCATTTAAAGACGAGCGAGTCCGAACAGAACGGGCAGATGGAAGAACTGCAGAACGCGTTTGAAGCGCTCGAAGAGACGGTAAGCAGCCTGAAACAGCAGTACCAGGAGGCAGATCAGAAGATTACCGCGCTGACGGCGGATCTCTCGAACCAGACGAAAGAGATGGAAGCCGGCCAGACCAATTACCACAGAGAAGCGTCAAGGTCGAATCCTTAAAGAACATCACCGAGCGGTACGACGGCTATGGAAACAGTATTCGGAAGGTCATGGAGCAGAAAGACCGGAATCCCGGCATCCACGGCGTTGTGGCGGATCTTCTGCAGGCGGAGAAAAAGTACGAGACGGCGATCGAGACCGCACTTGGCGGCAGCATTCAGAATATTGTCACCGACAATGAGGCGACGGCGAAATACCTGATTGAATACCTGAAACGGGGCCATTTCGGCCGTGCGACGTTCCTTCCGCTCACCAGTATGCGCGGGAAAAAAGCGCAGGTGAATGAGGATGCGGCAAGAGAAACCGGTGTGCTCGGTGTGGCAAATGCACTTGTTTCGTACGACCCGGTGTATGAGGGCCTTGTGGCACAGCTGCTTGGAAGAACGCTGGTGGTCGACACGATCGACCATGCCATTGTGATCCAGCGGAAATACCGTCAGACGCTCCGCATGGTAACCCTCGAGGGCGAGCTCTTGAGCCGGGCGGTTCCATGACAGGAGGTTCGTTCCGGAACAACAGCAACCTGCTCGGAAGACGGCGTGAGATTGAGGAACTCGAAAAGAGCGTACAGGGTCTTGCGAAGGAACTGCGGGAAATCCAACAGGAACTTGAAGAGAAGAAAAATAAGCGGAATGAAATCCGCGATCTCCGCACCGAGCTGAATGAAAAACTGCAGCGGCAGTACATCGAGCAGAATACGGTGCGCCTGAATCTGGAAAAAGCGCGCGAGAAAAAGACGGAAATCCGTCTGGATTTTGAAGCGCTTCAGAAGGAGAGTCTCGAGATTGAAAATCAGATCGCCGAGATTGAGCGGAACCGGAAAGTCATCGGTCAGGAAATGCAGGAATCGGTGGAGCGGGAAAGCACGCTGCAGGAGAATATCCAGAAGGCGCAGGAGGCGCTTACAGGGCTTCGCCGCCGGGAAGCAGAATATACGAAGGATCTTGAAGAAATCCGGTTAAATTACGCAAATCTGTCCCAGAAGGATGGATTCCTTGCCCAGAACATCCGCCGTCTTGAGGAAGAGACGGGAAAACTGGAAGCGGAAAGCCGCACCATGCTGGAAAAAGCAGCGGAGGAAAAAGACGATGTCAAAAAGAAACAGCAGGACATCGTGGAGATCCAGAAGACGATTGCAGCGGCAGTGCAGGCAAAAGAAGAGGAAGACCGCCGGATTGTGGAACTGCAGGAGAAAAAAGAAGCATTAAGCGCAGATCACAAAGAATTTTTCGAGAAGCGGGATCAGCTCTCCGACCAGATTTCCCTGATGGACAAAGAGTGCTTCCGTCTGAACAGCCAGAAAGAAAAGCTGGAGGAGACAAAAGAGGCACAGACCTCGTATCTCTGGGAAGAGTACGAAGTGACACCGGGCCACGCAAGAGAGTTCCAGATGGAGGAGATTCCGGAGCGCAGTGAATTAAAGCGGCGTGTGCTGGAAGTAAAAGATGCGATCCGGAAACTTGGCTCTGTCAATGTGAATGCGATTGAGGAGTACAAAGAGATTTCGGAGCGCCACGCATTTCTTGATGCACAGCACACCGATCTTGTCAAAGCGGCAGAGACACTGCAGGGCATCATCGATGAGCTGGATGCCGGTATGCGCAAGCAGTTCACGGAAAAATTCGAGGAGATCCGGAAAGAGTTTGACCGCGTGTTCCGCCAGTTGTTCGGCGGCGGAAAGGGAACGCTGGAGCTCGAGGAGGACACGGATGTACTCGAGGCAGGTATCCGCATCATTCCCAGCCGCCGGGAAAGAAACTGCAGAATATGATGCAGCTCTCCGGAGGCGAGAAGGCACTGACCGCGATTGCGCTGCTTTTTGCAATCCAGAACTTAAAGCCGTCCCCGTTCTGTTTACTTGACGAGATCGAGGCGGCGCTCGACGATTCCAACGTAACGCGTTTTGCGCAGTATCTGCACAAGCTGACAAAAAATACCCAGTTCATCGTCATCACCCACAGGCGCGGTACGATGACGGCGGCAGACCGTCTGTACGGCATCACGATGCAGGAGAAGGGTGTTTCTACCCTTGTTTCTGTCGATTTGATTGAGGGAGAACTGGACAAATAGAAACGAATAAGATACAATACGAAAGAAGTAAGATAGAAAAGATAAAGGGAGGCGAACGGTATGGCGGAGGAGAAAGTAGGCTTTTTCAAACGTCTTGTCAACGGTCTGACGAAGACCCGAGACAGCATTGTAGCTGGAATTGATTCTATTTTCAGCGGCTATTCCAATATTGATGACGATTTTTATGAGGAGATCGAGGAGATTCTCGTCATGGGAGATATCGGCATCAATACAACGACCAAAATTATTGACCACTTAAAAGAGCGGGTGGCAGAAGAGCACATTACCGATCCGGCAGAGTGCAAACAGCTTCTGATCGAGAGCATCAAAAAACAGATGGATGTAGGCGATACAGCCTATGAATTTGAAAACCGGAAATCGGTAGTGCTGGTGATCGGTGTCAATGGAGTCGGAAAAACGACCTCCGTCGGAAAGCTGGCCGGCCTTCTGAAGGATCAGGGCAAAAAGGTTGTTCTTGCGGCAGCAGATACGTTCCGTGCAGCGGCAGGCGAGCAGCTCACGGAGTGGGCGCACCGTGCTGGCGTGGATATCATCGGCGGACAGAACGGAGCAGATCCGGCGTCCATCGTGTACGATGCAGTCGCAGCGGCAAAAGCCAGAAATGCGGATGTGCTGATCTGTGATACGGCAGGAAGACTTCACAACAAGAAGAACCTGATGGAAGAGCTCCACAAGATTTACCGGATTCTGGAAAAAGAGTACCCAGAGGCATACCTGGAAACGCTGGTGGTGCTGGACGGTACCACGGGCCAGAATGCGCTGCAGCAGGCAAGACAGTTTGCAGAAGTGGCAAATGTCACCGGTATCATTCTGACGAAGCTGGACGGAACTGCAAAGGGCGGTATCGCCGTTGCCATCCAGTCCGAGCTTGATATTCCGGTCAAATACATCGGCGTGGGCGAGAGCATCCACGATCTACAGAAATTTGATGCAGACCAGTTTGTAAATGCACTGTTCCATACATCCGAAGAGAATGCTTAAAAAAGACAACAAGGAGAAAAGACTATGGCAGAAGAAATGCTGACACTCCCGAAATTTGAGGAAGCGTCTGAAATCGTAAAAAAAGTAACACAGGAGACCAAACTGGTTTACAGCAAATATTTCAGCGAGCAGACGGGAAATAAAGTCTACTTAAAACCGGAAAATATGCAGCTGACCGGCGCCTATAAGCTGCGCGGTGCCTATTACAAAATCAGCACCTTAAGTGAAGAGGAGCGCGCAAAAGGACTGATCACCGCATCTGCAGGAAACCATGCACAGGGCGTTGCGTATGCGGCAAAATGCTACGGTGCAAAGGCTGTCATCGTAATGCCGACTACCACACCGCTCATCAAAGTAGAGCGTACCCAGAGCTACGGCGCTGAGGTTGTTCTGTACGGAGATGTGTACGATGAGGCATGTGCAAAAGCATACGAGCTTGCAGCAGAGCATGGCTATACCTTTATTCACCCGTTCGATGATCTGACCGTTGCAACCGGCCAGGGAACCATCGCTATGGAAGTAATTCAGGAGCTTCCGCTCGTAGATTATATCCTTGTTCCGATCGGAGGAGGCGGACTGGCTACCGGTGTTTCCACACTGGCAAAACTGCTGAAACCAAACATCAAAGTCATCGGTGTTGAGCCGTCCGGAGCAGCCTGTATGAAGGCTTCCTTTGAAAAAGGCGAGGTAACGACCGTATCTCCTGTCAGCACAATTGCAGACGGTACTGCAGTACAGACACCGGGATCCAAGATTTTCCCGTATGTAAGACAGAACCTGGACGAGATCATTACTGTGGATGATGATGAGCTGATCGTAGCATTCCTTGATATGGTAGAAAACCACAAGATGATCGTTGAGAACTCCGGTCTTCTGACTGTGGCTGCATTAAAGCATCTGGATGTCAAGGGCAAAAAGATTGTTTCTATCTTAAGCGGCGGAAATATGGACGTCATCACCATGTCTTCCGTGATCCAGAACGGACTGATCCAGAGAGACCGTATCTTTACTGTATCCGTTCTTCTGCCGGATAAACCAGGCGAGCTGGTACGCGTTTCCCAGGTGATTGCAAACGAGAACGGAAACGTCATCAAACTGGACCACAACCAGTTCTTTACAACGAACAGAAGTGCTGCAGTAGAGCTCCGCATCACAATGGAGGCATTCGGCACCGATCACAAGAACCGTATCGTCAAAGCACTGGAAGAGGCTGGTTATACACCGAAGATTGTAAGACCGAACCTGTAAAAACAGAAATTGCAGAGAAAATTCTGAAAAAAAGAAAAATAAAAAATCAGAGGGATCCGGAAAGGAATTTCCTCTGATTTTTTTGAGCAGGAAAAAACCCTTGCATGCACAAGGGTTTTCGTTCTGCGGAAGATGGGACTTGAACCCACACGATCGCAATGACCACCAGATCCTTAGTCTGGCCTGTCTGCCAATTCCAGCACTTCCGCATGTTCTTTAAGTTTTGTCATCTCGCTGACGACAAAATGTATTATAGCACCAGAGTTGTAAGCCGTCAACACTTTTTTTGAAAAAATTTGAAAAATTTGAAAAATAAAAAAGGAAATCGGAATCGGGCACCGAATATAGGAAATAGGAGGACAATGAAAAGAACTGTTACAGGCATATTACCGGGAAAGAGGTGGTCTTCATTTGAACTTGAGAGAATCGTTTGAAGAACGGGAATTTCAGGAGCTGAGTCCTTATGCGGCGCACAGCCGGAATTCCAGAGGAAGGGACCGATATGAACCGGAGTGTGACATCCGCACCGTCTACCAGAGAGACCGGGACCGGATTCTCCACTCCAAAGCCTTTCGCAGGATGAAAGACAAAACACAGGTGTTTCTTGCTGCGCAGGGCGATCATTACCGGACCCGCCTGACGCACACACTCGAGGTGTCCCAGATTGCCCGCACGATTGCGCGGGCGCTGAATCTGAATGAGGATCTGACCGAAGCCATTGCGCTCGGCCACGATCTCGGACACACGCCGTTCGGCCATTCCGGGGAAGCGGCGCTCAATGCGGTGCATCCTGGGGCTTCCGCCACGCGGAACAGAGCGTTCGTGTCGTGGAGGTTCTGGAAAAGGAAGGACAGGGCCTGAACCTGACCTGGGAAGTGCGGGATGGAATTCTGAACCACCGCACGGCGGGAAAGCCGTCGACCCTGGAGGGACAGGTTGTGCGTCTCTGCGACAAGATCGCCTACATCCACCACGATATGGACGATGCCATCCGTGCCGGCATTTTAAGCGAGGATGACATCCCGATTACGATCGCGTCGTCCTTGGCGATACATGCCGCGAGCGGCTCAATACGCTGATCCACGACATTGTGGAGCAGAGCCGCGGAACGGAGTATGTGCGCCAGTCGGCGGAGATTGCCGAGGGCATGCGCATGCTGCGGGAGTTGATGTTCGCGAACGTCTACCGCAACCCGGAGGCGAAAAAAGAGGAGGAGAAGGCAAAGAAGATGCTGATTTCCCTCTACACCTACTACCAGGAGCACCCGGAACAGATGTCCCGCGAGTACCGGAATCTGATCGGGTGCGGCGAGGACAAGACACAGGTAGTATGCGATTACATTGCCGGTATGACCGATCAGTATTCCATGCACAAATACGAGGAGCTGTTCGTGCCGAAAGCCTGGGCGGTTTATTAGATACAGGGAGGAAAAAATGCGATATTCCGATGATTTAGTGGAAGAAATTCGTATGAAAAATGACATCGTAGATGTGATATCCGGCTACGTAAAGCTGACAAGAAGAGGAAGCTCTTACTTCGGGCTCTGCCCGTTCCACAATGAGAAGTCCCCTTCCTTTTCCGTCAGCCCAGGAAAGCAGATGTATTACTGCTTCGGATGCGGAGCCGGAGGAAATGTTTTCACATTTTTGATGGAATACGAAAACTTCACGTTTGTGGAAGCCTTGAAATTTCTGGCGGACCGGGCCGGGGTGGAGCTTCCGCAGATGGAGTATTCGAAAGAAGCAAAGGAGCAGGCGGATTTAAAGAACACGCTGCTGGAAATCAACAAACAGGCGGCGAAATTCTATTATTACCAGCTCCACACCGAGCGCGGAAAGCAGGGCTACGATTACCTGAAGGGGCGCGGCCTTTCGGATGATACGATTCGAAAATTCGGCTTGGCTATTCAGATAAGTATGGAAGCCTGCTGTACCGTTTCTTAAAAGAAAAAGGGTATGACGATGAAATCCTGCGTCAGTCGGGCCTTTTTCTGGCGGACGAGGTGCATGGCATGCAGGACAAGTTCTGGAACCGTGTCATTTACCCGATCATGGATGCCAACAGCCGTGTCATCGGCTTCGGAGGCCGTGTGATGGGGGATGGAAAGCCGAAGTACCTGAACTCGCCGGAGACAAAGATTTTCGATAAGAGCCGCAATCTCTACGGGCTGCATCTGGCGCGCTCTTCACGGAGAAAAAATCTGATTATCTGCGAGGGCTATATGGATGTAATTTCCATGCACCAGGCAGGATTCAATAACGCGGTAGCTTCTCTTGGAACAGCACTCACATCGCTGCAGGCGGGGCTGATGAAGCGGTATACCGACGAGGTTCTTGTGATCTATGACAGCGATGAGGCAGGCGTTAAAGCGGCGCTTCGTGCGATTCCGATGCTCAAAGGGGTTGGCCTTACAACGCGTGTCGTCAATTTGAGACCGTATAAGGACCCGGATGAGTTTATCCAGCACGAGGGCTGCGAAGCGTTCGAAAAACGTCTGGAAGAGGCGGAGAACAGCGTTTTGTATGAGATCCGCATGAAGGAACGCGATTTCGACCTTGCCGACCCGCAGGGCAAATCCGATTTCCTGCATGAGGCGGTGCGCCGTCTCGTTGCAATCGAGGATGAGATCGAGCGGAACAGTTATCTTGAGGCAGTGGCGGGAAAATACGGGATTGCCGTCGAAGTACTGCGAAAGCAGGTCGGTCAGATGGCACTATCAGGAGCCGGAAGGACGGAGCGTGTCAAGCCGCGGAATACAGCCGCAAACAAAAAAGAGAAAGAGGGCGGTGTCGAAAAAGCACAGAAGCTGATGCTGACATGGATGACCTCTTATCCGGCGCTCATTGGAAAGCTGGAAAAATATATTACGCCGGAGGATTTTACCACACCTCTTTACCGCCAGATTGCAGAGATGATTGTGCTGCAGTATCACGAGGGCGGGGTGAATCCGGCAAAGCTTTTGAATCAGTTTGTTGATTCCGAGGAGCAGAAAGAAGTTGCAGGCCTTTTTAATGCCAGAATCCCGCTGGAGACAGAGGAGGAAAAACGGCGCGCGCTGCATGATGTGATCTGCAATATGAAAGAAAACAGCATTGCGTATCAGTCGGCACATATGAATGTGACCGATATGGCGGCGCTGCAGAAGCTGATGGCGGACAAAAAGAGCCTGGAGCGGTGGAAAGCAGGGGAACTTCCGGATTTCGCTTTTTAAGGAGGCCTGGATACCAAAGAAAAACCCTGGAATCTTCTGTTCTGCGTGTTTAATTTCGCAGGGCAGGGACAGAATATATACAAGCTATGGAAGGATGGACAGTCAATGGAGTTCGATAAAGCAAAATTTATGGAAAAATTAAAAGAGCTGGTAGCATACGGCAAAAAGAAAAAGAGCGTCCTGGAATATCAGGAAATCAACGACTTTTTCCGCGATATGCCGCTGGACGCGGAGCAGATGGAGAAGGTATTTGAATACCTGGAGGCAAGCGGCATCGATGTACTGCGTCTCTCAGACATGACCGAGGATCCAAATGCGGCAGACCGTGATCTTCTCCTTCTGGACGACGATGACATCGATCTTTCTGAAGAAGAAGAGATCGATATGGAGAACATCGACCTTTCCGTTCCGGAAGGCGTTAGCATTGAGGATCCGGTCCGCATGTACTTAAAAGAGATCGGTAAAGTGCCGCTTCTTTCTGCAGAGGAAGAGATTAAGCTGGCACAGAGAATGGAAGAGGGAGATGAGGAAGCAAAAAAACGTCTGGCAGAGGCAAACCTTCGTCTTGTTGTTTCGATTGCAAAACGTTACGTAGGCCGTGGTATGCTGTTTCTGGATCTGATTCAGGAAGGTAACTTAGGTCTTATTAAAGCGGTGGAAAAATTCGACTACCGCAAAGGATACAAATTCTCTACGTATGCAACGTGGTGGATCCGCCAGGCGATCACAAGAGCGATTGCAGACCAGGCGAGAACGATCCGTATTCCGGTTCATATGGTAGAGACCATCAACAAGCTGATCCGCGTTTCCCGTCAGTTACTGCAGGAGTTAGGCCGCGAACCTACTCCGGAAGAGATCGCAGAGGAGATGCACATGTCTGTAGAGCGTGTGCGTGAGATCCTGAAAATCTCCCAGGAACCGGTTTCACTCGAGACACCAATCGGTGAGGAAGAGGACAGCCACCTCGGTGACTTCATCCAGGACGACAATGTGCCGGTACCGGCAGACGCGGCAGCATTCACCATGCTGAAAGAGCAGCTCGAGGATGTGTTAAGCACGCTGACTGACCGTGAGCAGAAGGTTCTGCGTCTCCGTTTCGGACTCGATGACGGCCGTGCGAGAACCCTCGAAGAGGTTGGTAAAGAGTTCAACGTTACAAGAGAGCGTATCCGTCAGATTGAGGCGAAAGCGCTCCGTAAACTGCGCCATCCGAGCCGTTCCAGAAAGCTGAAAGATTACCTGGACTAATCTGCGAGGAAGAAAAGGACGACAGGAAAATGCAGTTATCAAAAAGACTTTCCGCGGTAGCGGAGTTTGTCACCCCGGGCGGCTGCCTGGTCGATGTGGGAACAGATCACGGCTATGTGCCGATTGCGCTGCTGGAACAGAAGAAGATTTCCTCCGCAATCGCCATGGATGTGAACCGCGGACCGCTGGAGCGGGCCAGGGAGCATATTGCGCAGTACCAGATGGGGGACTACATAGAAACAAGACTTTCCGACGGACTCCATGCCCTGCGTGCGGGAGAGGGTGATTCTCTTCTCATCGCGGGCATGGGCGGCGGGCTTACCATAAGAATTTTAAGCGAAGGTGAGCCGCTGCTGTCCGGTTTTCGGGAGCTGATCCTGGAGCCGCAGTCGGATATCGACCGTGTGCGTGCATGGCTTCTGGAACACGGATTTTTCCTTGCACAGGAGAATTTTGTAGAGGAGGATGGAAAATATTATCCGATTCTGCGGGCAGTGCCAGGGGAAAAGGAGAATCTGAAGGCGGAGGAGCTTTTCTATGGACCGCGCCTTCTGGAAAAGGAAAATCCGGTGCTGAGGGAATACCTTCTGAAACAGCAGGAGCAGAACCAGACGCTGATCCGCCAGCTTTCGGATCACTCCAGTGAAAAGGCAGCACAGCGCCTTTGGGAATTAAAAGAAAAAGAGGCAGTACTGGAATCTGCGCTTGCGCGTTTCCATACGATGTAACGACAGCGTTTGCACAAGAGGGGCGTGTCTGAAATTTTCAGCAGTTGTAATTTTCGGGCGCGCCTTTTCTGTCACTTCTGAATTTTCAGAAAGTTTTGCAAGAAGGAGGAATTACAATTGATTCAGGTAACAATTGATGGAAAAGGATACGAATATCCGGAAAATTGCTCTTATTATGAGATTGCAAAGGATTTTGAAAAAACAATGGACGCGCCGATTGTCCTTGTGAAAGTGGACGGACGGCTGCGGGAGCTGCACAAACAGCTGAAAAAAAACTGTGAACTGGAATTTGTGACAACGAAGGATGAGATCGGACATAAAACGTATCAGAGGAGTCTTTCTCTTCTGCTGGTAAAAGCGGTGTATCATGTGGGAGGCTACGATAAGATCCGCCATGTGATGCTGCATTTTTCGGCGGGTTCGGGCTTTTTCTACACGGTGGACGGCGATATCACGCTGAATCAGGCGTTTTTGGACGAAGTAAAAGCGTATATGCATGAACAGGTGGAAAAGGCGGTGCCGATTTATAAGCGGAGTGTCGATACGCACGAGGCGAGAGAACGGTTCCGGCTGCATGGCATGACGGATAAAGACCGCTTATTCCGTTACCGCCGTGTCTCCCGTGTGAATCTGTACAGTCTCGGGGATTTTGAAGACTATTATTATGGATTTATGACGTATGATACGAGTTATCTGAAGTATTTTGATCTCTATTTATACGATGACGGCTTTGTGCTGCAGATGCCGGAGAAAAAGGCGCCGGAGACGGTGCCGGCGGCGAATCTCTCCCCGAAGGTGTTCCAGGTGCAGCGGGAATCGGAGCGCTGGGGTGAGCAGATGGGAATTTCCACGGTTGCCGACTTAAATGAACGCATCACGAAGGGAAATATTCAGCAGATGATGCTGATTGCGGAGGCGCTGCAGGAGCAGAAGATTGCGAAGATTGCGGAGCAGATTGCGGAAAGAAAGCAGGTTAAATTTGTGCTGATTGCGGGGCCGTCTTCCTCCGGAAAGACAACGTTCTGCAACCGGCTTTCCATCCAGCTTTCAGCGCATGGTCTGACGCCGCATCCGATCAGCCTTGATAATTACTATGTGAACCGGGTAGATACGCCGCGGGATGAAAACGGCGATTATGATTTTGAATGCCTGGAAGCACTGGATATCGAGCTTTTGAATCGGGATATGACAGCACTTTTGAACGGAGAGCGTGTGGAACTGCCGTATTTTAATTTTAAGACGGGCAAGCGCGAGTACAAGGGGAATTTTATTCAGATGAAGGAGACCGATGTGCTGGTGCTGGAGGGGATTCACGGGCTGAATGAAAAACTGACGTGGTCGCTTCCTTCGGAAAGTAAATTCCGGATTTATATCAGTGCGCTGACGCAGATCAATGTGGATGAGCACAACCGGATTCCGACGACGGACGGACGTCTGATCCGGCGGATGGTGCGCGACAGCCGGACGCGGGCAACGTCGGCGAAGGAGACGATTGCGATGTGGCCGTCGGTGCGCCGCGGCGAGGATCGGAATATTTTCCGAACCAGGAGAAGGCGGATGTGATGTTCAATTCAGCGCTGGTGTATGAGCTTTCGGTTCTGAAGCTGTATGCGGAGCCGCTTTTGTTCCAGATTGAGGAGGGAGAGCCGGAGTACCAGGAAGCAAAGCGGCTGCTGAAGTTTTTGGATTATTTTGTCGGAGTGCCGATTGAGGATATTCCCAAGAATTCGATTCTGCGGGAGTTTGTGGGGGGAAGCTGCTTTGATGTGTGAAAGGCTGTTTTGTATGGCTTTGTGGGATCTGCGATTTGGGGATGGACAAGAAAGAGAGTTTGTGGTAAGATTATTAACTGTCTGATGTTCCGTTTTTGACAAAGTAAGATATGTAATCGCGGCTGGCAGGACCGAAAGGGGCCAGGTGAGGAAAGTCCGGGCTTCGCAGGGCAGGATGCCGGATAACGTCCGGCGGAGGTGACTCCAGGGATAGTGCAACAGAGAGATACCGCCAGGTTTTTCCTGGTAAGGGTGGAAAGGCAGTGTAAGAGACTACCGTTTCTCTGGTAACAGAGAAAGCCATGTAAACCCCATCCGAAGCAAGACCGAATAGAAAACGTATATGGCTGCCCGTCATGTTTTCAGGTGGGTCGCTTAAGGGGACTGGCGACAGTTCCATTGGATAGATGATTACACACGACATAACCCGGCTTATCGTTTTGCTTTGCTTAAGACGGAAATTTAGGCATCTGGATAAAATAAGTACGCCGGGAACGGACACGAGTGGATTGTGTTCGTTCCCGGCGTACTTATTTTATCCGGCCATCCGGCGCAAGCCGCACATTCCCGCGGACCGCTGCATGGTGTGAAAAAAATGCATGTCATGAAAGAAAAAATAAAGGAGACAGCAGGATGAAAGTGATATTGGCTTCGGGGTCACCCAGAAGAAGAGAGTTGATGGAGATGTTGGGAATACGGTGTAAGGTTCAGGCTTCAGGGGCGGAAGAAGTTGTGACGTCTGCGGAACCGGAGAAGGTTGTGGAGGAGCTTTCGCGGCTGAAATGTCTGGATGTTGCGGAGATTACCGAAGGGGATGCCGTTGTGATCGGGGCGGATACGGTTGTGGCTTTTGAAGGGAGATCCTTGGCAAGCCGAAAGGGATAGAACATGCTAGAAGTATGATGCAGCAGTTGCAGGGAAGGGTGCATCAGGTGTATACTGGAGTTACGATTGCGGTAACAGAGGGGGACGCAAAGCGTGTGGTATCGTTCTGTGACCGTACAGATGTAGAGTTTTATGCGATGACAGAGGAGGAGATAAACGGGTATCTTGCTCTTGAGAAAGAGGGGGAGGCTCCTGTGTGGTCGGATAAGGCTGGAGGATACGGAATTCAGACGGTGTTTGGGACAAAGTTTGTGAAAGGAATCCAGGGAGACTATTATAATGTGATGGGACTGCCGGCGTCCCGGGTTTATCATGAGTTGAAAAATCTGGGCGTTCTGGAATAGAAGGAGGTAAGAGAAGATGAAAAAGTTTTCGGAAATTGAATACGTAAGGCCGGACATGGAGGCAGAGCAGGAAAAAGTAAGAGCGTATACGAAGGCGCTCAAAGAGGCAAAATCATATGAGGAGCTGCGCGGACTTTTTATGGAAGAAAAAACGCGCGAGGATGCCTGGGCGACAATGGCGGAAGTGGCGCAGGTAAGATATACGGTGGACACCAGAGATTCGTTTTATGAAGGAGAGGTTCAGTTCTGGAATGAGACGATTCCGGCGATCCATCTGCTGATACAAAAGGCAGAGAAGGTGATTCTGGAGTCTCCGTTTATCAAAGAGTTTGCAGAGGAGTTCGGGGAATTCTTTGTGAAGAATATGGAGGTTGGCCAAAAATTAGCGGACGACTGTATCGTGGAGGATCTGATCGAAGAGGCGAATCTGACGCAGCAGTACAGTAAAATTACGGCGAATGCTTCGACGGAATTTAAGGGCGAAACGTGTAATTTTTATGGATTGCTGAAGGCGATGCAGAGTACGGACCGCCAGATGCGGAAAGAGGCGATGACGGCATGGGGAGATTTGTATGAAGAGATTTCCGGGGAGCTGGATGCGCTGTATGACAAGATGGTTCGCTGCGCGATAAAATTGCGAAGAAGCTGGGATTTTCTTCTTACATTGAATTTATTTACCTGAGCTATGGAAGATACGATTATACGGCGGAGGATGTTGCAAGGTTCCGTGCGCAGGTGAAGGAGAAGATTGTACCGCTCTGCCTGGAGCTTCGGAAGGAGCAGGAGAAACGGCTTGGAGTGGACAGGCTGCATTATTACGATGAGGAGCTGATTTTCCCGGAAGGAAACGCGGTTCCGGAAGGAACGACGGAGGAACTGGTTGCGAAGGCGCAGAAGATGTACCATGAGCTGTCGAAAGAGACGGGTGAGTTCTTTGATTTTATGGTGGAGCATGAGCTGTTTGACCTGGAGACGAAGCCGGGAAAACAGACAGGCGGTTACTGCACATTTCTGAATACGTTCAAGGCGCCGTTCATCTTCTCCAACTTTAATGGTACGAGCGCGGACGTTGATGTTCTGACTCATGAGGCGGGCCATGCGTTCGAGGCGTATACAGCGGCAAAACAGATTCCGTTTATGGATATGGTATTCCCGACAAGCGAGGTGGCGGAGATTCACTCGATGACAATGGAGCATTTCGCATACCCCTGGATGAATGCATTCTTTGGAGAGAAAGCAGATGATTACCGTTATGCGCACCTGATGAGCGCGCTGGAAGTGATTCCGTACATGGTATGTGTGGATGAGTTCCAGCATAAGGTATTTGAAAATATCGGCATGACGGCCAAGGAGCGCCGTGCGATCTGGCATCAGTTAGAGCTGACCTATATGCCATGGAGAAATTATGACGGCCACAAGTTCCTCGAGGAGGGCGGTTTCTGGATGCAGAAGCAGCATATCTTTGTGAACCCGTTCTATTATATTGATTATGCGCTGGCACAGATCTGTGCTTTCCAGTTCTTTGAGCGTTCCAAAAAAGAGCCGGAAAAGGCGTGGGGCGATTATTACCGTCTCTGCCAGGCAGGCGGAAGCAAGGGATATTTTGCACTGCTGGAGCTGGCCGGACTGAAGAATCCGTTCGTGGATGGAACGGTGGAAGAAGTCGTTGCGGGACTGAAGCCCTATTTAAAACGAAAAGTAAAGTATACGATCCGTCCGGTAAAAGAGGAAGATCTGAAAAAGGTAGCCGAGGTGGAGGCGCTATGTTTCCCGGCTGCCGAGGCGGCAGGTTATGAAGACTTCATGGAGCGGTACAAAACCTGCAAAAACAGCTTTTTTGTAGCGGAAACTGAAGACGGCGAAATCGCAGGCTTCTGCAATGGCTGCTGTGCGGATACCGATTATCTGGCGGATGCACTCTACCATGACGCCACGCTGCACAACCCGGACGGCGATTATCAGATGATTTTCGGACTGGACGTCAATCCGAAGTTCCAGAAACAGGGCATTGGAGAAGCACTGATGCGTCATATGGTAAAAAGCGCAGGAGAGCGTGACAAAAAAGCCGTTGTTCTTACGTGCAAGGATCATATGATTCCATTCTACAAAAGGATCGGATACGAATATATCGAACTTTCCGACTCGACGCATGGCGGTGCAAAATGGTATAAGATGATGTACCGTTTCTAAAAGAAATGGAAAGACAAAAGGCAGAACAGGGAGATACGAAATTTCTC